>VFQO010000269.1_pt1 | contig 63788 bp, 52 predicted proteins | sample 3512331 | NCBI WGS metagenome assembly VFQO01 (sample SAMN10412371, study PRJNA504923) | tailings metagenome | isolation source: Replicate 3 from Balatoc abandoned mine | place: Philippines: Itogon, Benguet | collected 2017-08-28 | reverse complement strand
GTCGCCCTCGCTGCCACCGTCATCTTCTGGCTCTGATCAATGAGTCCTGACCCTAGACCAGCTTGCTCTCCGGCAGATCATCCAGAAACTCAGAGCCCGGTTCAACTCCAGATAGCAGCAGTCGGTCGCGGGCGCGTGTCGCAGCGACGTATAGCAAGTGCCGTTCGGTATCCTGAACCGCTTCCAGGTCATTGATGTCACCGACGCCGGCCAAGCGGTCGGCGTCGGGCATCACGTCTTCGTCGAGCGCCATTACCGCAACTGCGCGGAACTCCAGCCCCTTGGCTTCGTGCATAGCAAGGAGCGTTGGACGAAGGCCTGCAGCATCGGCTGCCGCTGCCGCCCTTCCGGCCTGGCGCTCGCTACGCACGAGGACCGCGATTTCCGCCTCCAGCAAGCCCTCATCAGTTCGCGCCCGCAACCAAGTCGCGACGGCGGAGATTTCATCTTCGACGCCTTGAAACAGCATGATGCTCGGTTCTGGACCATCGAACACCGATACGGTGCCCCGCCGGCTCTCTTCGATGCCATCCTGATCGACGATCTCTGCCGCCAGCAGTCGATCAGCGGCGCTGCGTATCTGATGCGAGGTGCGATAACACACCTTCAGAATCTGAGCCCGCCCACGCACATCCAATCCCAGCCGCGCCCAGGAGAAGGGGAGGTGGAAGATCCGCTGGCCGAGGTCGCCGGTGAAGAAAAGCGCGTCCGGTCCGCCCGCGCGTCCGATGGCGGCCAGGAACCTCGCTTGCGCGACTGAGAGGTCCTGCGCTTCGTCGACGACCACATGGCTGAACGGCACGTGTCCGCCTTCGTCCACCCATTTGGCGAGAAACTGGTAGACGTGTGCCCGCGTGAAGAGACCCCGCAGACCGAGCTGGCGACGGACGAACTCAAATACTTTCCATGCACTCTCGCGCTGCTTCGGTCCCAACCGGGTTCGGCGGCCGAGGCGCGGGACGACGGCATAATCGTGGGCATCGTGCAGACCCCAGGCATCGACCAGCTCCGTCCATTCCTCAAGCAGGAACGCGGGATCGAGGCTGTCGCCCAGGCCCACCTCGACCGCCTCATCGAATACCTCGGCGATATCTTCGTCCGTTGCCAGATGATGATAGGGGAACTGCGATGTGAAGAGTTCCTCCGCGGCCTGATCGAGGGCGCGAACGACGATCCTCGCGCGGCGCTCCCTGTGGGCCTCGGTCAGCAGAGCCACCTTGGTCCTGAGATTGTCGGCCAGCCTTTTGGAAAAGGTCGTGAGCAGCACATGCGCGTCGCCTTGCGATGCGAGATGCACGGCCCGATGCAGCGCCACGATCGTCTTGCCGGTGCCGGCCGAGCCTGACACCCGCGCCGGCCCCGACCAGTCGCGGGAGACCGGCGCGCGCTGCGCCGGGTGCAGGAACACCGCCCACTGATCGAAAGGAGCATCGAGCGCGGAGCGCAGCTCCTCGACGCCGTCCACCGCACGGAAGCGGCGCATGGCATCAGGATGGCTGAACGGGTCGGCGCTGGCTGCCGAATTCACGGCGATATGATCCGCGAGCCGGCCGCCCGTCGCATGGTCGAGCAGCGCTTCTGCGGCTTCGTCGGGTAGCGCGGCGAACAAGCCGTCGACGCTCGCCTCATCGGCCCCGCGCACGGCTTCGAGCCAGTCGCGCGGCACGCCCACGTTCAACAGGTCGTCGTCGTTGAGATCGGCGAAGGGGCGATGCGTTGCAATGGGCTCGGCAGGGGCATCGTCGACCCTCTCGGTGTAAACGAGACGCTCTTCGGTGCGCTCGACCACCTCGACGATCTGCATGGCACCGGTGCGCTCGTGCGGAACGATCTTGCGCCGCTCGGCCCAGCGATAGGCATCGTCATGATGATCGACCCACGCGAGCAGCGTATGTTCGCCGTCCTTGTGCAGAACGATGCGGATGTCCTGATTGACACGCGCCGTCCAGAAGCCCGGGGACGCCTCGACGCGGTGAAGCTGGAGGCTGTTGCCCGTTTCGTCCTGGGCAAGGTCGAAGGCGGTAATCTTGACCAGCTTTTGCTCGCTGGCCGTCAGGCGGCCGAGCGCCTTGGTGAAAGTCGAGGCGTAGAGGAGGGTCATCGCGCCTTTATTGCACGTTTGAGCTCTTCAATTTCTCCCCTGAATTCCTTGAACTGCTCGCGCAGTGTCCCGTCGCTCCAATCGCTTTGATAATATTGAACTGCCGCGCCGAAACGGCCTTTTTGAAGATTTAGCCGCGGCTCTGCTACGGCTATCAAAACACCCTCAATGTGGTTCAACAGAACGGGAATATCGCTGGCGCTGGGCACAGTTTCTTTGACATACTTCTTCTGCTTGGCTCCCCGGATAGGGTCGAGGCCAAACCATGAAAACCGCTGCCATCGCTCAGCAAGATGATCCTTCCGATGTCGGTTGAGACGGTCATATAACCGGGCGTTGTCGTTATATCCGGCTTGGCCCACATACACGAGATTGAACGCTTCATCGTAAAGCGCATACACGCCCCTCTGATAGCGAAAATCGACGTCGCCATCCGCGATGGTGCGATAGCCCAATAACTCGCCCGTGACGCCGGGTTCGCCCCAGATCACTCGATCTATGTGCCAGAATAGACCGTAGTTTTGGATAAGCATAAGTCTCTCACTCCCCGCCGCAGCATTTCAGTCCAAGTTTAGCCTAAACCCCCACCACCTTCATCACTTCGTCCCCTAGGTGATTGATCACTTTCACGGCCACTTTGCCCCCCGCCGGCCGCGGGAACGGCCGTGACCGCGTGCGCTTCAAACTCTCCCAGGCATCAGCGTCGATCTCGGCCTTCAGCGTGGTCTTCAGCGCCTTGTAGGGATCGTTCGCGCCGGGGAAGTAGGCGTGGCGGACGAAGAAGCTTTCGTAATTATAGTCGGTGTCGATGAACCACACCGCGATGTCATCGGCGTCGCCGCTGACGATCTCGCCGCCCTTATACATGTCGACGCCAGCGACCTCGATGCTTACGCAGCCGTCTTCCTCTTCGTGCACCTGAATGTCGGGCTCGCCGAACACGGTGAACAGGTTGCCGGCGCCGGTGCTGGCGAGGTCGGGCATGTGGAGGTCGGGGTTGATCCGTGCCTGCAACACGGTCAGCGCGCCCATGCGGTCGAATTCCGATGCATGGGCGTCGAAGTTGAACGAGGCGGCGATCAACAGGTCGAAGCCCGCCTCCATCGCCTCGCGCGCGGCGGCGGTCAGGTCGGCGCGCGCGACGGTGCCATATTCGGGACCGACGAAGATCGCGGCGCGGCGGGTGGGGCTGTCGGACAGCGTATCGCTCTCGCCCTCGCTCGCCTGCCGCACCGCCCCCTCGGCGCAGATGAAGCGGCCGGGCCAGGGCTTCAGCGAGGCGAAGACCAGCCGATCCGCCTTGTGCGCCTGCTGCACCCCCGATCGTTTCAGATTGTCGAGCACCATTTCGGCGAAGTCGGCGGTCTCGGACGCGGTGCCGGCCTGGCGCCGCCCCTCGGCGGCTTCGAGTTCGTCGAACAGGCTGTCGTCGGCGTCGACCGCGGGGACGCGGTGCGGCGACAGGCTCTCGACCGTGAACGGCCCCGCGACGCGCACGCGGCTCTTGTCGTCATAGGGCTGATCATAGAGATATTCGGTGTCGGCCTTGGCGGCGATTGAGGCGTCGATCTCCTTCTGTCGCCCGATCCGCGCCGCCCACCAGGCGGCGTGCGTGGCCGCGGCGGCGGACTGCGCCGCGGTCAGCTCGCGCGGGATTTCCCATTCCTGCCACCCGGTGCCCAGCGTCGAGTTGATCGCCGCGCGCAGTGGTTCGAGCTTTTCCTGCCAGCTGTCCCAAATCGTATCGATCTCGGCATTGTTGGCGATCGATTTCAGCGTGATATGCGGCACGCGCCGGTAGACGAAGCCCTGGCGGATGCGGCCATAGGTCGGCGTGTCGGCGGGGACGCTGCGCGTCACTTCGCCCTCCTTGACCTGCCCCTCGCGGCTGTCGGCGAGCAGATACCAGGGATAGCGCGCACCCATGATCCGCGCACGAGCGAGCGCCAGCGCGACGCGACTGGTGTCGATCGTGATCCAGCGCCGCCCCCATTGCTCGGCGACATAGGCGGTGGTGCCCGACCCGCAGGTAGGATCGAGGACGAGGTCGCCGGGGTCGGTAGCCATAAGGATGCAGCGTTGGACGGTTTTGCTGCCGGTTTGGACAACATATACCTTCTCGTCGGTGAAACTGCCTGTCCCCATATCGGACCATACGTTGCCGATTTCCGCTGCCCGGTAATCACCGATGAATCGTATATACCTTAACGAGTTCGAAGCCGCAAAAACCCGATTGGCTTTCGTAAGTCTCTCGGCGCCAATTTCTCCGGTTTTCCAATACCCCTTGCCTGGCGTGAATGCTCTTCCCTTGAAGTCGATCGGAAAGCTGCCGGGCGGACGTTGCGAGGTGAAGTTGTCGAGGCAAAATACTTGCGCATCCCCATGCTCTGCCGCAAATTCCGAAAGGGCCTCGTCGGAAAGCCGACGCACATTCATGTCCGGCCCAAAAACGCATCGATATACGCCGGAGTTGTCGTCGCTAAGATTCTTGTTTCTTAACGGCCTACGGAACTTGGCCTTGCTCTTATCTTTGGCGAACCAAAGAACAAAGTCCGCAACGCCGGGCAAAAGTTCGGCGGTTTGTCCAGCGGTCTTGGTGATTGTGATCGTTGCGACGCAGTTCTCATCCCCGAACACCTCATCCATCAGCGCCCGCACCCGATGAACATTCTCGTCACCGATCTGGACGAACACCGACCCGCTCTCGCTCAGCAGATCGCGCGCGACCGTCAACCGGTCGCGCAGATAGGTGAGATAGGAGTGGATGCCGTCGACCCAGGTGTCGCGGAACGCCTTCACCTGCTCGGGCTCGCGGCTGAAATGGTCGGCCTTACCGTCCTTCACGTCGCGGCTGGTGGTGCTCCACTGGAAGTTGGAGTTGAATTTGATGCCATAGGGCGGGTCGATATAGATGCACTGCACCTGCCCCTTCAGCCCCTCGCGCTCGGCGAGGCTCGCCATGACCTTCAGGCCGTCGCCCAGGATCATGCGGTTCGACCAATGCTGGTCATGGGCATAAAATTCGGTGCGCTGTTCGGGGTCGATGCCGTTGAAGTCGGCGAACAGGTCGGGCGCAACCTCTGGCTCGGCACGGCGCGCGCTGGCGCGTTTCAGATCCTCGACCAGCGCCTTGGGATGGATTTTTTCCTGAATATAGAGCGGCGGCGCCTCGACGATCAGGTCGGACCAGTCGGCGACATCCTTGCCGCGCCACACCAGCTGCGGGTCGAGGTCGGGGTTACGCCGCTCATAGGCAGCGAGGATGGGCGCCTTGACGTCCGCCGGCACGAACGCCTCGAGCTCCGCCGTCGGCGCATTGCGCCGCGACGCCTCGTCATGGGTCAGCGTGTCGACGGTGAGGGGCTTTTTGGCCATTATGCTGTAGCCTTGTCTTTAGGAATGGCCTGCCACTGCAGGCATTGAAAATCGAAGCGCGCTTCCATCTCGACGGCGTCGAGATACTCGATACGGCGACGCGAAGGATCGAGTGCGTTCGTCACCAGAGCGAGCTGCCAGCGACGGAGGCTATCTTCTCCGTCCTCTTCCTTCATCCTGCCGTCGGCGTTCCGTTCAGACCGCGTGATGAAAAAGGCGTCACGTGCACCCGCGGTGCCTTTCACCTCCACGCACCAGACCTCCCCGGTCGAGCGATCCGTAAACTCGAGATCGTAACCGAAGCCACGCTGTTGTTGCCTGTCCTTGAAACGATAGGCTTTGCCATAATCGGCCTTCACAGCAGCGACGGCGGCGCGTTCGACTTTGCGCTTCAGGATGGGATCGATCGGCGCAGCAGCGCTACCACCGGAGCCACCATCGGCGGCAGCTTGGCGGACGCGCATACGATATTTGAGGAGGAGCTTGATGAGCGGCTTCCTCGATTTCTTCTCATCGCCGTTTAAGCGAACATAGGAAAATGATCGAAGACTATCCCCCTTCGGCAGCACGCAATCTCTCGCCGCCGCTGGAATACTGACGGCATAAGGTGCGTGTGCCGAATAGCTGAACGGATTGCTATTGTGGGTGACATCCAGCTTATCGGCATCGGGTCGCGCGTGATTGCCGCCGATGATCGAAGCGCTTTCATACCAGCCGACCACGACGGAAGGGTCAGTCTTAGTCGGCCGGGATACGAAGAAGATGAGCCAGTCGTCACCACTTTGCGCGACCGGGAAATTGACCCCGTTTGGCGGAAAATAGCCGTAATACCGCTTCCGATACGGACGGAAGATGTAGCGTTCATGCCCTTCGTCGCCCCAACGACCGGAAAGTTCGCCACCCGTATAGTCGTCGGACCAGTCGACGGTCACCACGGCAATGTTGCGATGCTCACTCATGTGCCAACCCCATCCAGCCACGCATCGACCTTCGCCGAAAATTCCGCTGCAATCGTCCAAACGTCGGTGAACTCGGCATAGGCCCAGCGCCCATGGTCGCCGAGCGCGTTGACGCCGGGCACCCACAGCGTGCGCATCGTCTCGGCCTTGTCCTTGTCGTCCTCGTCACGCGCGCCCTTGATCTCGACCACGACGTTCAGCGGGTCGTCGGCGCCGCGACCGTCGTCGATGCGAAGGATGAAATCGGGACGGTAGCGCCTGGCTTCTCCCGCCGCGCTATAGGGCACCTCAAAGCCCAGATTGTGGTTCTTGACCCAGGCCAGGACGCGCGGGTGCTTGTCGGCGACGCGGCAGAACTCGGCCTCCCAGTCGCTGTCGATCACCGCGAAGTTGATATGGCAGCGCTCGCCGGTCTCATATCGGTCCTTGCTCGTCATGAAGCTGACGTGGCGGGTGCTGCCTTCGCGATTATAGGGGTCGAGCATCGCGAGGACGCGGCCGCCGCCCTCCTGACCGCGCGTGATCGCGGCCATGATGCGGTCGGCGGCGCGGTCGGCAATGCTGTAATACATCAGCTGCGCCGGCTGGGTGCCGCCGGCCAGCACCACATGATCGGCGATCCAGCGGCGGACGATCGACTTCATTTGCAGGATCAGCGACACGTTGGGCCGCTCGCCGGCATTGGTCATGCGGCGCTTCACGATCCAGTCGGCGAGCCGCAAGTGGATTTCAGCGGCGCGTGTGGTCGACAGATGCTCGATCGTGAGGTCTGCGGTCTCACCGATGATGCCTGAATTGACCGTCTCGGTCGCACCGACGAGTTCGGGGGTGAGTTCGAGCGTCGAGTCATCGGTAAACGCGGCGGTGAGCTTCTCGCTGGGCAGTTCGGTGCGATAGCCGTCGACGCGCGGGTAGCGGATCTCGACCGCGTCGCGTGCGGGGCTGACCGCGTGAACGCGGACCATATTTTCGGGCGGCGACGGCTTCGAGACGACCGGCTGCGCGGTAAAGTCGAACGGGATGCCCAGCACGTCGGCATATTCGACCGGGAAAAGCCCATCGGACTTCTGCTGGTAGGATTGTCGGCGAAGCGCGCGGCCGATCACCTGCTCGCAAAGCAGCTGCGTGCCGAAGGCGCGAACGCCCAGGACGTGGGTGACGGTGTTCGCATCCCAGCCTTCGGTCAGCATCGACACCGAAACGACGCAGCGGATGCCTTCGCCGAGCTGACCCTTGCGGCCGACGGTGTTCATCACCTCGCGCAGGATCGATGCGTCGTCGATCTTGTCGGCGGCGGCGCGGTCGCCGGTGCGCTGGATCAGCTCGTCCTTGAAGCGGACGATCTCATCCTTGGCAGCGTCGCGGAAGTCCGCGCTGATCGCTTCGCCACTCTCGAGCTGCATGCTGTCGATGAGCAGCGTGCGCATGCGGGGCAGGGCGGCGCCGTCAGGGTCATAATTGCGAAAGAGCTCGCACTTGCCCCTGATCGGAGTGATCGTGCCCTGCTCGTCCTCGATTTCGTAGCCGGCGATATAGTCGTGGACGAGCTTGGAGGTGGCAGTGTTATTGCAGACGACGATGAAGACGGGATCGACCCCGATCCCGGCCTCGCGCCATGCTTCGTAAGTTTTCACATAATGACCATAGAGGGCGTCGATCGCCGCGAGTAGCGGCGGGGGCAAGCGCTGTGGATCGTATTTCTGACCCGACGAGCGGCCTTTCTTGGGAAGCTTGATAGGATTCTTCTGAAGTTCCTCCCAGAGGTTGCGGAACATCGGCGTGTCGCCGCCGGGAACATTGTCCATGATCGGCACGCGCGGCAGCTTCACGATCCCGCACTCGATCGCGTCCATCAGGCTGAAGTCGCTCATGACCCAACCGAACAGCGACCCTTCGCGATAGCCCGAGCCGCGCAGGAAGAAGGGGGTCGCAGACAGGTCGTAGACCATCGAAACGCCGAGTTCGCGCTTCACCGCTTCGATGCCGGAGATCCACAGGCGTGCGGCCTCGTTGGCCTCCTTGGCCTCGGCGAGTTCGTCACCCTTGAGGCTCTTCTGCTCCTCGTCAGTGAGCGGTCGCTCGCGATAGCAGTGATGCGCCTCGTCGTTGAGCACGACGATGTTCTTGAGTCCCATCAACTCGCCGGCGACGCGGCGGATCATCGCTCCGTCGCTCTCCTGCCTGGGCGTCGTCCGCAGGGCGGCCTGCTGCACCTTGTTGAGCGGCACCTCGTCCTTCTTTTTGAAGGCATGGTAGTTGGTGATAACGATCTTGGCGCGGCCGAGGTCCATGAGCATGTCCTCGGGCACGATTTCACGGCTCTGGTAATAGCTCTCGGGATCGTTGGGCTGGAGAACACGCAGGCGGTCCTTGATCGTGATCCCAGGCGCGACGACGAGGAAGCCCTTCGAGAAACGCTTCGCATTGGGGTGGCGCACGGCGTTGAGGGTCTGCCAAGCGATGAGCATCGCCATCACCGTCGTCTTGCCCGCACCGGTGGCCAGCTTGAGCGCGAGACGCATCAGGTCGGGGTTCGAGGCCTGGTTGGCAGCTTCAAGGTGTGCCCAGAAGCGCCGGCCCTGTGCCGAGGACCGCGGCGCGACCTCGGTCATCCAGACGACCGTCTCGACCGCTTCTACCTGGCAGAAGAAGGGCCGCTGGTTCGCGAAATCATGCGTGCGCCAGTGACGCAGCAGCCGCGCGGTCGTCGGCGTGACCTGCCACTGGCTTTCGGGCAGGCGGCGCCAGCTCTCGACCGCCGACCGGATGCCGTTGATGACCTCGACCGGATTATACTCCTGGCCGGTCTCGTCGGCCAGAAAGTCCGCCTGAACGGCCTTGCCGCGAACCTTCCTGGCCTTGGGTATAGGGGAGACCAGCGCGCTCTGACGCCGCCGATGAACGATGATGCTCGTCGGCTGGCCCTGCTCGTCGAGCTCCCAGTGGCGCTCTGGCTCAGCATAAGGGGAATTCAAAATCGGGGAGTCGAAAAAGACTTCACTCATAAACGACGCCCAACCCCCTGCCGCATCTTCTGATTTAAACTGGCTTGCTACCCTGTGATGGTCTATTTCTCAAGTAACTGGTCTCACCTTGAAGGAGCGGCACAGTGCCAGCCGGGCGGACGGCACCACAGCGATGCCAGTAATCGCCGTCCTAAAGACGCATGATCACGAACCTTCCACGCCCATCCTCACTCTCTCTGGGTGCTCATTTATTGAGCTTAGGCGAGGCGCCTGTGGATGGCGCGATTGTTCGTTTGACCCGCTTATCGGCACGATCCGGGTGAGTAGATCGATACTGATCTAGGACATCGTCTATCGGCATATATGCAAACTCAGTCATATGTCCGCTCGGCGCCCAACCGAATGCAAAGCGCCCTTCGACAGCAGGTTCGGCGCCATCCGTGAGAGTGACTTGAGCGTGCGATCGCCCGGCGATGCATTTGTCACGAGGCGTATCGCTAGGCAATCGTCATGTGTCGCTCTTCGGCTCCGGCGCACGGTTCGTTCGCCAACCTTGCAACGACTACATTCCTATGGCTCAGCCATAGCCCGCGATACGTTCCTCAATTCGTCGACCATCTCGTCCACCGACTTCTCGCGGTCGCGACACAGTGTCACGATCATGCGCACTATCTCGTAAGCTATACTCAGCGCTGGCTGCGGCTCGCGTGCGCTAAACGTCGTGAAGTGCTCAACATCGGCTAGCAATCGCTCAAACGCTTGAAGTCGCAAACCGGCATATGGGATGCGTATACAATCAATCCCTCATATCGAGACCCGGGACACCATGCGCTAATCGGCATGTCATCTCGACCGCCTTAACGGTCATCGGCTCGATGTTTCTCGGTATCGCTAGGGCTTACCTTATAGGAGGACCAAGGGCAAACTAGCGTCTCTCATTTTGCGAAATGTCCAACGCCAAATGTGAGCGAATGCATCTGAGCAATGCCGCGTTGCATCGAGCCGACGATCGACGATCGCCGCGATATATTCCTGAAGCCGGGTGCCGCCGGACTCTATGTCCGAAATAGGTGGGTGCCACCGCTGATCCGATGCCACAAGCTTCATTTGGAATTCGACTTCGTCCGAAAGCGCTCTAGAGCAATTCAATGGCGCGGCGCGTTTGATCGATCCGTTCGATCGTATCGGCGGTGCCGTCCGACAACAGGCAGTCCGCAAAGCCGAGCAAATTGGCATCGAGCGCGCTGTCATCCTGCGGACGCATCTGGCGCATGATCTCTGCCACGACAGGCGCGGGCGCGCGGTTGAGCCGTGTCGCATGGCGCAATGCTTCGGCGACAGGATCGGCGGCGAGGGCATCGAGGATGCCGAGATCATGAGCCGCCACCGCGTCGATGACACGTCCTTCGAGCACGAACAGCCGCGCACGGTGTGTCCCGATCAGGCGCGCGAGCCGCTGCGGGCCGCCAGCACCCGGCGGAATCCCGAGGCGCGTCTCGGGCAGGCCGATCGCTGTCACGCCGCGCTGCGCGATGCGCATCGTGCAGGCGAGCGCGATTTCGAGGCCGCCGCCCATGCAGGCTCCATTGATCGCGGCGATCACGGGCTTTTCCGCCGCATCGAGCAATTTGCCGAGACGGCTGAAAGGCGAATCGAGAAAGGCGTTGCGGTCGGCTCCCTGTTCGAGCGCCCGCGCGGCACGGACGATCTGACCGAGATTGGCGTGGCGAATGAAGATGCCGTCGACCGCGCCCGTTATAACGATTGCCCGGACCGCGCTGTCTTCGAGCAGCCGCGTGAGCGCATCGCCGAGCAGCGCTGCGCCACGGTTTGAAATCGTCCCGTCCCCGGCCGGCATGAAGCGAACCACGGCGGCTTCGTCCGCCAAATCGACGGCGACCGCCTCGGTCCGGCCTTCTAGCGGCATTGCTCGACTCGCTGCTGGACCAGCGGGAGCTGGTCGTTCCCGAAATACATGAACTTCTTCGCGACGAAGAAAGTCGGCGACCCGAAGGCACCTCGATCGATGGCTTCCCGGGTATTGCTGCGCAGGCGCGCCTTGACCTCATCTGACGTCGCCTGCCGAGCAATCGTCTCGCCATCCAGCCCTGCGGCCTCGGCGACAGCGACCAGAACCGCAGGATCGTCGATATTATGCTGATCGGCGAAATAGGCCTCGAAAGCTCGTTCGGCAAAGCGCAGCAGCGCTCCCTGATCCTCCTGAAGCGCGCAGCAGAAACGCATCGCGTGCACCGATTTGACGGGGTGGTGCGGCGACGGGAAGTTCATCGCGACGCCGGCCATCTTCGCCCATTCCTTGAGCCAGACATAGGTCAGGCGGAATTTGGGATTGTCCGGGTTCTGCCGGCCGGCATAGACGCTGTCGTTGACCGCGTTGAACACGCCGCCGACGAGGAAGGGGCGCCAGACGACGTCTACATCCTTTTCGGCGGCCCATTGCCGGACATTGTGGAAGGCGATCCGCGTCCAGGGCGACGACAGGTCGAAGAATATTTCCACCGGCACCGTCATGCCCGATCGTCCTTGATGCCGAACAGCAGCTTGCGGGTCTCGGCATCGTCCTGCGGTCGGCGATTGATCTGCTTGCGGCCGACATCCATCCCGCGCCGCAGCCCCGGCCGCTGCTTCACGACCTCATACCAGCGCTGGATGTGCGGGAAGGCGGCCAGATCGATCTCCTGCGCCTTGTAGGTCTGGACCCAGGGGAAGCACGCCATGTCGGCGATCGTGTAATCCGGGCCCGCCACATACGCGCTCTGCGCCAGCTGGCGGTCGAGCACGCCATAGAGGCGCAACGTCTCGTTCCGATAGCGGTCGGTGGCATAGGCGATGCGGTCGGGGGCATAGAGCTTGAAATGGCCGTGCTGTCCGAGCATCGGCCCGAGCCCGCCGACCTGCCAGAACAGCCACTCGAGCACCGCCTTGCGGCCGCGCACATCGGTCGGGAGGAAGCGGCCGGTCTTTTCCGCCAGATAGATGAGGATCGCACCTGTCTCGAAAATCGAGATCGGATCGCCGCCATCGACGGGCGCATGGTCGACGATCGCCGGGATGCGGTTGTTCGGGCTGATCGCCAGAAACGCGGGTTTGAACTGGTCGCCCTTACCGATGTTGACCCACCGAACCTCATAGGGAAGCCCGCATTCCTCGAGCATGACCGAGATTTTCCAGCCGTTCGGCGTGGGGGCCGTGAACAACTCGATCATGCCGGCACTCCTGCGGGCACCGGCTGGGCCAGTCCCGCCCTGTGCAGCAGCGCGATGCAGTCGCGCTCGACCGGCTTTTCGGACACGGTCTTGGGAATGGCGGGCAGCAGCTGCCAGATTTCGGGGATTTCGCTGCGCTGCAAATGATCGCTCGCCCACCGCCGCACATCGTCCAGCGCCTCGTCGGCCTCGAGCACGAGCGCCGCAACCAGGGTGCGCTCGCCCGCGACATTGGCCGGCGTCTCGACGCCATAGACATAGACGTCGCGGACCGACGGATTCTGGGCGAGCACGGTTTCGACCAGCGTCGCGTTTATAAAGTCGCCGTTGCGGCGAATGCCGCCCCCGGCGCGGTGCAGGAAATAGAACCAGCCGTCGGCATCGGCATAGGCCATGTCGCCCGAGCGGAACCAGCCTCCCGCCACCTTGTCGGCGCTGGCCTTTTCATTGCGGAAATAGGTGACGGCCTCGGACCCGCCATCGGCTTTGCGGAAGCAGAGGTGACCCGGCTCCATCGGCGCGCAGATCCGGTCGTCGTCGTCGAGGACCGCGGCGACGAGGTTCGGCGGTGGTTTGCCCATCGACCCGCGCGGCCCTTCGCCCATGCGGTTGATCAGCGTCCCGCCATTTTCGGTGCTGCCATAGACTTCGGTGATCGTGACCCCAAAGCGCGTCTCATACGCCTCCCACAATTTCGCGGGCATGCCCGACGCGATCACCAGTCGCACCGGATTGTCGCGGTCGTCGCTCCTCGGCGGCACTGCGAAGATTTCGGGGATCATCCCGCCGAGCAGGGTGAAGACGGTGCAGCCATAGGTGCGGCAGACGTCCCACAGCCGGCTCTTGGTGAACTGGCGGCTGAAAACGACGGGCAATTCCATCGCCAGCCCCGCCGCGAGCGTCGAATGGGCATTGGTGTGACAGAGCGGCAGGCCGGTGTAGAGCGTATCCTGCTCGTCTACACCCAGCGCGCGCAGCCCCTTCATCCCGCGCATATAATGGGCGTGGGTGCGCACCACCGCCTTGGGGTTGCCGGTCGTTCCCGAAGTGAACATCAGATACATCGGCGAGGACGGGTCGGGCGTGACGGGCGTCAGCCCCGCCGCATCGACGGGAAGGTCGGACGCGTAATCGGCCGCCGGAAAATTCCGCGGCGCGGCGGCGGCATCGACCACCAGAACCGGCGGCCGCATCGCAAGCTGGTCCGCGACGGCGTCGAGTGCCGGGAGTGCTGCGCCCTCGGCGATGATCGCGGTCGCCGCGACATGATTGATCATATAGGCGAGCTTCTCACCCATGCTGCGGGTGTCGAGCGGGACGAAGATCGACCCGGTCAGTGCGGCCGCGACCATGGCCTCGACAAATTGCGGGCGGTTCTTGAGCATCAGGACGACGCTGTCGCCGGGGCCGACGCCCTGTTGCTGGAGCCAGAGCGCCAGCCGGGCGCCGCGGCCCCATAGTTCGGCAAAGTTTCGCCGCTCGTCCGACAGGCTGCCATCGGCCTCGACATGGACGAAGGTCAATGCCGGAAAGTCGGGCCGTGCGATGGCCTTCTGCTCGATCAGCCGGGCGATGTCGTTGACGCGGTTGCTCATTCGATCCTCATCCTGCGGTATGGTATCATTGTTCGGCGCGTTGCCGATAATCTTCGACCAGCTTCTTCTTGAACAATTTCCCTGTCGGCTCACGCGGCAAGGCGTCGGTGAAATCGACCTGCCTGGGTGCCTTCAGGCCGCCGAGCCGGTCGCGGGCGAATTGCCGGATGTCGTCGGCAAGGTCATTCGACGCCGCAGCGCCGGCGATCAGTTCGGCGACCGCGACGACGCGCTCGCCGAGGTCCGGGTCGGGCGCGCCGAACACCGCGACATCGGCGATGGCGGGATGTTCGGAGAGCACATTCTCGATCTCCTGTGGGTAGATGTTCACGCCGCCCGAGATGATCGTGAAATTCTTGCGATCAGTCAGGAACAGATAGCCGTCGGAATCGAGATAGCCGATGTCGCCAAGCGTCGACCAGCCATGGTCGTTATAAGCGCCGCGGGTCTTGGCGGGATCGTTGTGATATTCGAACTTCTGCCCCCCGGCGAAATAGACGTCGCCGGTCATGCCGGCGGGCAGAAGCGCACCGTCCTCGCCGCAAATCTTCACCTCACCCACGAAGGCACGGCCGACCGACCCCGGACGTTGCAGCCATTCCTCGGGGCCGATCATCGTCAGGCCATTGTTTTCCGTCCCGCCATAATATTCGTGAATGATCGGACCCCACCAGTCGAGCATGCGATGCTTGACCGGCACCGGGCATGGGGCCGCGGCGTGAAGCGCGACGGTCAGGCTCGAAAGATCATGGGCCGCTCGCGCCGCGTCGGGCAGCTGGAGCAGGCGCGAGAAGTGCGTCGGCACCCATTGGGCAACGGTCACACGATGCCGTTCGATCGAGGCGAGCGCGGCTTCGGCGTCGAACTTCTGCATGACGACAACGGTGCCGCCCAGCCGTTGCACCAGCATCGACCAGCGCAGCGGGCCGGCGTGATAGAGCGGTGCGGGCGATAGATACACGCTGTCCGGTCCGATGCCGAAACGGGTCTGCGCGACACCGAGGAGGGGCGAGGGGCGATCGATGGGCTGATCGGGCACGAACGGCTGTTTGACACCCTTTGGCCGGCCGGTCGTCCCCGACGAATAGAGCATGTCCGAACCGGCCATCTGGTCGGCGATCGGCGTGACGGGAAGGCTGTCGATCGTTTCGGCGAGCGGTGGCTGCCCGCCCCGCGGCGCATCGACCAGCAGGATCGGACCGTCGAAGGCGGCCCCGTCGATAACTGCCTGCGTCGCCCGCGAGCCGATGGCCAGCTTCGCGCCGCTGTCACGGAGGATGTAGCCAAGGTCGTCGCCCGACAGGCGATAGGACAGGCAGGCAAAATAGAGCCCCGCACGCTGGGCCGCCCATGCCGCGACGAACAGCCAGGGCTGATTGTCGAGGATGATCGCGATCGTGTCCCCGGGCATGATGCCTTGCGCGCGGAAAAAATGCGCCAGCTGGTTCGAGCGCGCATCGAGCGCGCCATAGGTCAGCGTCTGACCCGTCTCCGCCATGATGCAGACGGGCTTCTCCGGGTGCGCGGCGGCGTGGATCGACGGGTGCATCGCAGCTCCTCAGGCGCCGATGGTCGACCGGATCAGCTTGCGCACCTTGTCGCTATAGGGCGGGCGCAAGGTGAGCAGCGGCCCGAGGTCGCGCCTGATCTGGTGATAGACCGCCTTGCGATGGCTGAATTCGAGGAAGCCGTCACGGCCGTGATAGGCGCCCATGCCCGACGGCCCGATGCCGCCGAAGGGCAGATTTTCCTGCGCGCAGTGCATGATAACGTCGTTGACGCAAATGCCGCCCGAGGTGGTCTGCACTTGCAGCATTTCGAGTTCGTCGCTGTCGCTGCCGAAATAATAGAGGGCGAGCGGCCGGTCGGCGGCGTTCACCTGGTCGACGACCGAGTCCAGCGACCGATAGGTCATCACCGGCAGCAGCGGCCCGAATATCTCATCCTGCATCACCGCCATGTCGGGCGTCGCGTCGAGGATCAGCGTCGGCGCCAGCTTGCGGTGCTCCTGCTGGTCGAGCCTTTCGCCCGCCGGGTTGATCTCGACGATCTTCGCGCCCTTGGCGGCGGCGTCGGTCAGATAGGATTGCAGGCGACCGAGATGCCGGTCGGTGATGATCGCGGTATAGTCCGGATTGTCGCGGATCGTCGGCAGCATGTGCGCCGTCGCAGCGGTGGCGGCGGCGACGAAGGCGTCGCGCTGCCCCTCGGGAACAAAGACATGGTCGGGCGCGAGGCAGATTTGCCCGGCGTTCAGCACCTTGCCCGCCATGATGCGCGCCGCCGCGGTCGGCATATCGACCCCTTTGCCGATGACGACCGGGCTCTTTCCCCCGAGTTCGAGCGTCACGGGAACCAGATTGTCGGCGGCGGCGCGCAGCACATGCGCGGCGACCGACCCGGCGCCGGTGAAGATCAGATGATCGAAGGGGAGCGCCGCAAAGGCCGCCCCGACATCGGGTCCGCCCGTCACCACCGCGAGTTCGCTTGCGTCGAAACGCCGGTCGATCAGCGTCTGCATCAGGTCGCCGGTGCGCGGCGTATATTCGGACGGTTTGACGATCGCCCGGTTTCCGGCGGCGAAGACCGATGCGAGCGGCGAAAAGACCAGGCCGACCGGAAAGTTCCACGGGCTCACCACGCCGACCACGCCTTTGGGCTGGAACAGGATGTGCGCCTTGGCGCCAAGCAGGCCGAGCAGCCAGGGATCGACGGCGCGCTTTTCGGGCTTCATCCAGCCACGCAGATGCTTGCGCGCATGTTGCAGGGCGCCCACCGGGGTCATGATATCAGTGAGCGCGGAGGCGTAGGGCGAGCGATTGCCGAAGTCGTCGCTCATCGCCTGCTCGAACGCCGCCGAATTTTCCTTGAGGAGCGCCATGCAACGATCGATGCGGTCGATGCGCAAGGCGGCATCGGGCGGACCATCGGCGAGCTGGGCACGGCGCTGCTGCTGGAGAAGGGCGAGCATGTCGGTCATCGGATTTCCTGTCGGGTCGGGTCAGGCCGCGACGGCGTCGCGCGACGTGTAACGGACCGGCAGACTCTTCAGCCCGCCGACGAAATTGGTCTGAATCCAGCGGGGGTCGCCATCGAGTTCCAGCCGCTCGACGCGGGCGAACAGTTCCTCGAAGAAGATCCGCATCTCCATTCGCGCCAGATGCTGACCGAGGCAGACATGCGGGCCATAGCCGAACGCCAGATGCCGGTGCGGCGGGCGTCCGATGTCGAAGCGATAGGGGTCGTCGAAGACCTCTTCGTCGCGATTGGCCGACGGGTAACACATCATCATCGCCTGCCCCGCGCGGATTGTCTGGCCGCGCAGTTCATAATCTTCGGTCGGGGTGCGGAAGAAGTGGGTGACGGGCGAGACCCAGCGGATCATTTCGTCGACCGCCGACGGCAGCAGCGACATGTCGCCGCGCAGCCGGTCGAACTCGCCGGGATTCTGCAGCAAAGCGAGCGTGCCCCCTGCGATCGAGGCGCTGGTCGTGTCGTGGCCTGCGGTCGCGGCGAGGATGAAATAGGACAAGGCCTCCTTCTCGCCGATGTCGGACTGGGCGAGCAGGGTCGCGAGATCGTCGGCGGGCGCGGTGCGGCGGGTTTCGAGCAGGGTACGAAAATAGTCGAAGAAGCCCTGGACCGTCGAAATGACGTCGATCTTCTCGGTCTTGATCTCCGGGTCGTCGGGGCCGAACAGCTGCTGCGTCATCTTGAGCATCAGCGCCTCGTCCTCGGCCGGAACGCCGATGATCCGCATGATGACGCGCAGCGGGTACCAGCTGGCGACGGCGCGCATGAAGTCGCATTGGCCTTGCCCGTCGAGCGTGCGGTCGAACAGGTCGCGCGCATAGCCGCGCAGTTCGTCGTCGAGTATCTTGATCCGTCCCGGCGCAAACCATGCCTGCGTCAGCCTGCGATGCAACCGATGCTCATTGCCATCCATGTTGGGCAGCTGGTTGAGCAGGAAGGGCCGTCCACCCGTCACCTTGCGGATCTGCTCGTCGACCGCCGACTTGCGCAGCATCACGCGTGGGCCGTTGACAAATATGTCCATGGCCCGTTCGACCTGCATCACATCGGCGTGCCTGGTCACGATCCAGAACGGCGCATATTCGTCGGGTTCGACCCAGCAGACGGGGGCTTCCGCGCGCAGGCGGCGCAGCAGGGCATGATAGGCGGCGGGGTCGGAATGAAATCGCGGATCGACTAGCAGGTTGCCGACCAGCTTTGCATCCAGCGGCATGGACGCCATGTTCGAGGAGGCCTCCGCCGCCGCAGAGCGATGTTTACCCGCCAGATCCATTTCATTCTCCCATGCGGGTCTTGAGCCCTTATAATTGTCATATGACATGATGTGTTCTATGTCAAATGAGTGAGAATGGTTGAGTGGCCGCGAAAAATCTTGTCAAAGGCTGGTCGCAGGATTTTGGGGGACGTTTTGGGCAGCAATAAGAACCCGCTGACGCGCGAACAGGTGATCGACGCGGCGACCGAATGCCTTGAGCATTTCGGCGTCGCGAAGACGTCGATGATCGACGTCGCGCGCAAGCTGGGTGTGACCCGGCAGACGATCCACCGCCTGTTCGAGACGCGCGCCGTCCTGCTCGAGGCCGTGGCCGAGGTTCGAATCCATGCGGCTGCAAAAAGACTGGTGTCGATGTTCGCCAACTATGACGATATCGAGGATGCGCTGGTTTACGGGACGTTGCAGTCGCTTGCCGTCGGGCGGAGCGACACGCTGCTTTATGAAATCCAGCAGCAGGCCGACCATAGCGTCGATCAATATATGTTCCGCGGCTCTCCGATGATTCAGCAGCTGATGTTGGACATCTGGAGCCCCGTTCTCGATCGCGCGCGGGCTCAGGGCCGGATTCGCGAGGGCATCGACAATGACAAGATCGTGCAATGGCTGCGCAACGTCCATGCGATGATCAACATGCGCAGCGACTATAGCGAAGCACAGCAGATCGCGATGCTTCGCGACTTCTTCGTGCCGTCGATCGTCCGCTAGCCGCGATTACGCCGCGTTCAGGTCGATCGATTCCAGATCGGCCATCGCGGCGGCGGTTCGTTCGACGAGCCGCCGGGTCGTCTGCTCGGGCTGCACCGCCTGGCCCATGCTGTTGTGGCCGATGGTGAAGGCCCAGGCCAGAAAGGCATAGGGTATATGGGCGCGATAGGCGTCCCAGGCGGCGGCAGGGTCGAGCGCCGGACCACCCGCGTCGGCAAGCTGCTCGATATAGGCGCCGATCAATGCGCGCTCCCAATTGCGGCGATCGGCGATTTCCAGCCCGGTCGACAGGATATAGCTGACGTCCCACGCCCAGGGTCCGCGCAACATCACCTGCCAGTCGCAAAATCCCATGGCGCCGTCGCCGGTGCGGTAGGTCTGCGCGATATGCGCGTCCCCATGGAGCAAGGTGAAATTGCCCGCGCGGGCGTCGGTCGCATTGCGGCGAACCACCCCCTGCCAGATATCGTCGATCCGTCCACGCACCGTTTCAGGGATCAGTTCGGGCGCCGCCTCCATCCCGACCCCCGCCCAATGGGCCATCCGCAGGAAGCGATGGTTGTCGCCAAGATAGGTCGGCGTATCGCGCAGCCAGCCATGGCCGCGCAGCGACGCATCCCGCCAGAAACGGGCATGGAGGCGCGCGAGCCCGGATAACAGGCCCTCCATCTCTGCCCGCGTGATCGCGTCGCCGTCCATGTTGAATTCGGCCTGCCGCGTCGCGACGACATCCTCCATCACGATCATCGACCGCATCGACCGCGGCGCCACGCACGCCCAATAGCCGCGCGGTGCCTCCATCTCGATCTGGGGACGGAAGTCGCGATAGAAACCGACTTCGCCGAACAGGCAGTTCGACAGGCCGAGCAACAGGCGCTGCATCAGGATCGGCGTCGATTTGGTGAAGACGCGCTCGGGCACGCCGGCCGTCCGTGCGGCATCGTTGAGGTCGAGTGCGAAGCCCTGCCGCGTCGACGAGCCGACCGAACCCGCCGTCGGCGTGGCGCGCAGCACCGCTCCGCCAGGCACGTCGCGGCACAATGTCGCCGTCAGCCATTGGGGATTGATGGCTTCCCAGCTCCAGGGGATATCGTCGATCCCGCGCGCCGCCGGTCTGGCGGCGGCATCATATCGCGCGTGAAGTGCGATTTCGGCCTTCCGCAAGGCGAGAGGAAATTTGGATAGCATCGGCACATTCCCCGATCGACAGCGTCAAAGGATCGAATAGCCCCCATCGACCGTCAGTTCGGTCCCGGTGACGTAACGCGATGCGTCGGACGCAAGGAACAGGATCGCCCCGGCGACATCGTCGGTCTGAACCCAGCGGCCCATCGGGAACATCGCGGCGACATAGGCCTTGGCCTCGTCTTCGGACCGGAAACGCCCGGCGGCGACCCCGGGGGCAAGGCCGCTGCGGCCCAGGTCGGTGTCGACGGGGCCGGGGTGGACCGAATTGACGCGGATGCCGTTGCCCGCGCGCCCGAATTCGACCGCAACCGCCTTGGTCAACATGCGCACCGCGCCCTTGCTCGCCGAATAGGCCGCCTGCATCGGGCCGGCGATCTGGCCATAGATCGACGACAGGTTGATGATCGAGGCGCCGCCGGCCTGCGCCATCAGCGGCGCCGCGGCCTGGATCGAGAACCAGATGCTGTCGACATTGACCGCCTGGACGCGGCGATATTCCTCGACCGTCGTCGAAAGCACGGGTTTGTTGAGGATCATGCCGGCGTTGTTGACGAGGATGTCGAGCCGGCCTTCGGTCGCCGCGATCGAATCGATGACCTTCGCCCAGTCCCCGGCTTGCGTAACATCCTGGATGAGGAAACGGCCGCCCTCGGGTGCCGCTCCGGTCGGATCGATATCGGTCGCGACCACCGTCGCGCCGGCTGCGGCGAGCAGCCTTGCGCTATGCGCACCGATGCCCCTGGCCGCGCCGGTGACGAGCGCGACCTTTCCGTCGAGTTCAAACATTTTCAATCCCTTGCCTGCTGGCCGGACCCGACGGGGCGGGGAGAGCCGCTATCCCCCGTCGGATAGGTCCGGCGTCAGAAGTCGACCGACAGCTGGGTGCCCCAGGTGCGCGGGCGACCGTAATTGCCGTAATAGGCGCCGGTCACGAGATAGGTCGCATTCTGGCGATAGAGCTGGTCCGTCACATTGTTGACGAACAGGCGCAGCCGCACCTTGTCGTCGAGCGCGCCGAGCGTCGCCGACAGGTCGACGAGCTCATAGCCCTTCTGATTGTCCTGCGGCTGACCGAAATAGCGCAGCACCGTCTTGCTGCGATAGGAAGCATCGGCCCGCAGCGTCAGCGACGACAGGAAGCCGCCCGAGAATTCGGCCCGATATTGGGCGCCGATCGACCCCGAGAAGTTGGGCGCGTGCGGAAGCTGCATCCCGTCGAGGTTGATCTGGCCCAGCCCCGGCCGTGCATCGTCGATCGACAGGAAATCGCGGAAGCGCGCGTGCAGCCAATTTGCCGAAGCGTCGATGGTGAAGGCGTCGTCGACGCGGAACCTGAGCTCACCCTCCAGACCATAGATTGTCGCCGGTGCATTCTGGACCAGCGTTACGGCGGGCGGACGCGTGATCGTCACCTGCAGACCCTGATAGTCATAATAGAAGCCGGCAAAATTGGCGGTCAGACGGCGGTCGGCGGTCTGCGTCTTCAGCCCGACCTCGAACGCGTCGAGAACCTCGGGGCGATAGAGACCGGCTGCACCGAGCAGTTCGCCGCCACCGCCGGGCAGATTGGCGCCGCCCGATTTGAAGCCGCGCGAATATTGCGCATAGGCCGACACGCCGTCCGAAAAATCATATTGCAGATTGACCTTCGGCAGGAACCGGTTCGCCTTGATCGACGATTGCACGTCGGAGGCGAGCGGCACCACCGTGCCATCGGGCAGGGTCAGGAATAGATCCTGCGAAAAATTCTTCTTCTCATGGTTGAAGCGGAGGCCGAGATTGACCCGGAAGGCATCGGTCACCGAATAGGTCGCATCGGCGAAGATCGCGATCGAATCGGTGTCGCTGTCGACGCTCTGCACCAACTGCGTATCGGGCAGGACGCCGAAACCGGGCGCGAGCGCGGCCCCTATGCCGAGCGGCAGGGCGTTGCCCGCCTTCTCGGTGAAATAATAAGCGCCCAAAATCCATTCGAAGCGGTCGCCGTCGCCGATCAACGACACTTCCTGGCCGAAGGATTCGGACGGCCGCTTGAAATTGGTCGCATAGAAGAAGGGCACGTCGGTCGCGTCGGCGTCGAAATCGACGCGGCTCTTGTGATCGACATAGCTGGTGATCGAACGCAGCGCGATGCTGTCGGACAGCTGCGCGTCGATCTTGCCCGACGCGATGAACGTGCTGGTATCGAGGATATAGGGCCAGTCGCCGTAGATCTGGTTCGGCTCGGTCGTCTGGCCGGGCGTGGGCAGAAAGGTTGGCGTGAAGAGCTGCTGATAGGCGCCGCCGCCATAGGATTCCTCGTAGCGCGCCCAGAGGTCGATCGTCAGGTCGCTGCTCGGCTGGAACTTGATCGCGCCGCGCACATATTCGCTGTTCTGGTCGCCGATATGGCCTTTGCCGGGGAGCAGGCGGACGAAGCCCTTGTCTTCCTCATGGCCGCCGCTCACCCGGACCGAGAGGGTATCGGACAGCGGCCCCGACACATAGGCGCTGGCGCCGAACGCGTCGTAGCTGCCGGTCGACAGGTTGAAGCCCGCCGTGAAATCGCGCGTCGGTTCCTTCGCGATGAAGTTGATCGCGCCGCCCGTTGCGTTGCGCCCATAGAGCGTGCCCTGCGGCCCGCGCAGCACCTCGATGCGGTCGAGATCGACCGCGCGCAGATAACCCATGGTGGCGCGCGGCATGAAGACCCCGTCGACATAGGTCGCCACCGTCGGCTCGGTCACGCCCGAGTCGACGATCGACCCGACGCCGCGGATCGAGATCAACGTCGTGCCGGCATGCTCGCCGAAGTCGAGGTTGGGAACGGCGCTGGTCAGGCTCTCGATATTGTCGATGCCGCGCTGCTGGAGCTCCTCGCTCGATACAGCGGAGATAGCCGCGGGAATATCCTGCAAATTCTGCGATCGTTTCAACGCGGTGACGACGATCTCGCCGTCGGCCGGTCCAGCGTCGTCGCTGGTGGCCGGGGCGGCCGCGTCGGTCTGCGCCATCGCTGGCGTCGTCAACCCTGCCAGCGCCAATGCGGTGCCGGTGCACAGAAGCAGTCTGGTATTCATCGATACCCTCCCAATAGTTGTTTTATGTCGTTGACGGGTCGGCGCGGCTATTCGGCCGCGACCGCCCATTCGTCTTCACCGCCGATCAACCGGCCGGGCACCGAGCCCGTGGGTTTGCCGTCGATAAAGGTCGTTTTCCCGTTCACCAGAACGCGGCTGTATCCGCCGGCGTCGACGAGGCGGCGCCAGTCGCCGCCGGGAAGGTCGTGCACGATCCGGTGCCGGCTGCGGTCGAGATGCAGCGCGTCGAGATCATAGATGATGATGTCGGCATGATGGCCGGGCAGGATCGCGCCGCGAGCTTCGATCCCCAGCATCCGGGCGATCTTGAAGCTGAGCTGGTAATGCGCTTCCTCGAGGCTCATCACCTTCTGTTCGCGCACCGTGCGGATCAGGAAGTCGGTGCCATAGCAGCCGCTCGAAAAGGCCTTGGTATGCGCGCCGCCGTCGGACACGCCACAGGCGACCGCCGGATGCGCCAGCAGGCGCGCGCCGAGCGAGGCGTCGGTTGCCGAATAGGGAAGCGACTTGATCTGGAGCTCGAGGTTCGACCGCAGCGCGAGGTCGCACAGCGTCTCGACGACCGACTGGCCGAGTTCGACGGCAATGCTCGCAAGATCGCGGTCGAGATAGGGCTGCAAGTCGGGCGCATCGCCGACCTCGATGACGATCTGCCCCTCGAAGCCGCCGGCGCCGTTCGACGGGCCGTTCTGCGCATAATCCTCGGCGAACTTGCGGACGAAATTCGCGTCGGCGAGCAGCGCGCGAATATCGTCGTCGCTTTCCGCGGCGATCAGGCGGCGAACGCCCCACAGCTGGCCGGCCGCCGTGTCGAGGTCGCGAATTCCCGCCTCGACCCAACCGGCATAGAGCAACGTCGCACCGCAGATGTCGAGCCCTTCGCCGCGCAGCTTGTCGAGCCAGGCAAGGTCGGCGTCGATGATCTCGGGCATGCCGTCGATTGCGAGGAAGATATTGTGGATGATCCGCACGCCGCTGCCCTTCGCCATCCGGGCGACCTTCTCGGTCAGCCCCGGATTGCCGAAGCCGCCGATCTGCGCGAGCAACTGGATGATGCCTTCACCGCGGTCGGCAAGGGCGCGGCAGATTTCGACGACATCGTCGTCGTGCAAGGCGTCAGTCGGCATCGCGGTGCCGTCGAAGTCGAGATGCGAATTGCCGTCGAGGCCCATGATCGACATCGAGATGCCGATCGCGCCGACATCCATCGCCTCGTTGATCAGGCGATGCATCTCGGCGATTTCGGCGGCGGTCGGGCGGCGGCTCTTCGCGGCGTCGATGCCCATGACATAGATCAGCAGCGGGTTGAGCGGCAGATAGGTCATGATGTTCACGCTCTTCGGCAGCGCGCGCATCGTTGCGAGAAATTCGGGAAAGCTCTCCCAGTTCCAGGGCAGGGCCAGCCGCTGCTGCTCAACGGGGATCTGCTCGGTCGTCGAGAGCATCAACATGGTGCGTTCGCGATCGGCGGCGCGGACCGGCGCGATGCTGAAGCCGCAGTTGGCGTTGAGGATCGAGGTCACACCCTGCTCGCCCGAGTCCATGCACGACGGGCTCCAGAAGACCGCGGCGTCATAATGGGCGTGCTGCGTGATATGGCCCGGCGCGACGATCTTGCCGCCGGCGTCGATCACTTCGTCGGCACTGGCCGCGGACAGGTTGCCGATCTTCGCGACGCGCCCCGCGATGATGCCGATATCGCCGCTGCGCTCGGGGGCGCCGGTGCCGTCGATGATGCGGCCGTTGCGGATTACGCAGTCGAATCTTTGCATGTCACTCTCCCGGGCAGTCGCTCCTGGCGGGCGATCTCACCGTCTTTCGAGATATGTCATATAACGATGTATGTCATGTGTCAAACGAAGAGCTGCGATGTCGCGCGGCGCGACCCGGCGCGGTTCTCGGTGTTGCACGGACAGGTCATGGGTTGGCGCCCGGCGCCGGGTCGCGGACGTCGGTCAGCGCTCTGCCAATGCGCGTCCCGCGATCCTTTCGGATTCATCGCGCAGATTCCGGGTGACGCGCGCCAACAGGTCGGCCAGCGTCCTGATTTCACAGGGTGAAAAACCGCAGACCGCGATCCGGTCGACATGCTGCGCGACGCTTCCCAGCGCCAGGGCGACCGCGTGGCCGCGCTCGGTCGCAAAAACGAGCGTTTCGCGGCGATTGCTGCGGTTGACCTTTCGATCGAGCAGGCCGAGCGCTTCGAGTCGTCGCACCGCGACGGCGACCGTCGCCTCAGATATTCCGAGCCGGGCACTCAGAATATGTTGGGCCATGCCGTCTTCGGCCGAGAGGTTGCAGAGCAGGCTCAATTGGCCGGCGGCCAGGCCATGGCGGGAAATTCGCCGATCGACGGCCATCGAAAAGCGGCGGAACGCGATGCGGGCGAGATAGCCGATGCTGTCGTCGAGACCCCAGAAGTCGCGCCGCGCCTCCACCATCCCCCGTGCCTCGCTAAAGGAGCAACGAGTTGGGCGGCAGCCCGACCAGCGCGCGCCCGTGCAATTCGGTCGCGACATCGAGGTCGTAGACGATGTGGCTCTGCATCACCTGGACGTCGCGGAGCAGCCGCTGCATCGGATTGTCGAGCGCGTGCACGCTCGACCCCACCGCTTCGCAGCAGGTCCGCACCGCCTCGACGCACTGCTGGACGGCGATCGCGATTTCGGCACGCAACCGGATGCGTTCGACCGTCTGTTCGGGCTCGTCGATGTCGCCGAGCAGCAGATTCTCGCGCGCCGCGGCGCGGATCGTGCGTTCGGCCGAGCGCGCGAGCAGGTCGGCGCGGGCGAGGCGCATCTGGCCCGCGGGCTTTTCGACGCTCGTGCTCATGCTGCCGAGCTTGACGTGCTGCCCGAGCCGCTCGCGGCACAGTTGCACCGCTTGCCGCGCCGCGCCCAGCGCCGGGATGGCGGCGGTGACGCAAAGATTGGGCAGCATCGGCGACCCATAGAGGCCGGGGCCATGGACCGCGCGGCCGTTGCCGCGCCCCGAGCGCACCGGCTGCACCGCGAATTGATACCCCTCGGGGACGAAGACATCCTCGACGAGGATATCGTTGCTTCCCGTCGCCGCCATGCCCGCCATCTGCCAGGTGTCGAGCACGGTCACCTCCTCGGCGCGGAGCAGCATCATGCGCATCATGGGTGGGCCGCCTTCGACGGGTTCGAGCGCGTTGAGCATGATCCAGTCGGCGTGCATCACGACGGTGCCCCATTTCCAGCGCCCGCTGAGGCGAAAGCCGCCGTCGACCGGCGTCGCGATCCCTGGCGGCGATGCGGCGCTCGGCGCGATGACATAGGGGGTGCGGCCCCAGACCTCGGCCTGCGTCGCCTCGGGCATCTGCGCGATCAGCCAATTATGCTCGGCGGCGAAGCAGGCGGTCCAGCCGGTCGAGGGACAGGCCTCGGCGATCGGCAGCGTCGCGCTGATATAGGTGTCGGGGTCGAATTCGAGCCCGCCGAAGCGGCGCGGCACATAGAGGTAGAAATAGCCGCTCTTGCGCAGCGCCGCCCACACTTCGTCGTCGGGGCGGCGTTCGCGTTCGGCCGCCGCCGCACGCTCGGCGACGAGCGGCTTGAGCGCCCGCATCCGTTCGATCAGTCCCTCGGGGGTGATCGCGTCGATTTCGTCGCGCGCGAGGAAATCGTCGCCGGCGGGAATCCGGCGGTCGGCGAGGCGTTCGGGCATCATCATCTCCATCCTGTTTGTCCCGGCATAGGGCGAAGGCGGGAATAATGTCAACTAGGTTGACTAAAATCCTTTGCATGGGCATGGCGGGAGGATGACAGATCGGCCCGATATCTCGCCTGCCGCCGGCCTCCGCGCCGCGCTGCGCACGCTGGTGCGCCCCGTCGCGGTGGTGACCGCCGCGCACCGGGGACGGCGCTATGCCATGGCGGCGACCGCCTTTTGCGAGGTCAGCATGGACCCGCCGTCGATGCTCGTTTGCATCAACCGCGCCAATGCGACGCATGGCGCGGTCGCGGCGGGCGCCGATCTTTGCCTCAACCTGCTCGCCGCCGATCAGGCGCATATATCGCAGCGCTGCGGCGGCGGTGTCGCGGGCGAAGAGCGCTTCGCCGTCGGCGACTGGCGGATTGCGGACGATGGGCCGCCGCGGCTCGCCGATGCCTGTGCCAGCATCGTGCTGCGCCCCGTGTCGATCGTCGACCATGCGACGCATGCGGTGGTGATCGGCGAAGTCGTCGATGTGTGGCACGGCGCGATGGCGTCGCCGCTGGGGTTCCACGACGGCGGCTATCTCTTCCCGCTCGCGCAGGCGGCGATCAATTTGGTTGCGCAATCGGCGCGGCTGGGCGAAGCGGGCGCGATGCAGGACGGCTATCTGATGCTCGACGTGATGCGCGCCTTCTACTGGTTCGACGAGGGTCTCCAGTCGGCGCTGCGCGCGCGGGGCTGGGAGGCGGTTTCGCGTTCGCAGTCGATGACCTTCGCCAATATCGCGCTCGGGGTGCGCCGCCCCGCCGACCTCGCGCGCAACCTCGGCATCACGCGCCAGGGGGTCAGCAAGATGCTGCAGGAGATGGTCGAACGCGACTGGATCGTGATCGAGCCCGACCCGACCGACAAGCGCGCGTCGATCGTCGCTTTCAGCGAAAAATCGCAGCAGCTGCGCGCCGACGCGCTCGAGATATTGGGCAAGATCGACGCGGCGCTCGGCGAGCGGATCGGCGCCAAGGCGCTCGATGCGCTGCGCACCACGCTCGCGCGCGACTGGGGCCCGCCCCCCGAAATCCCCGAGCCCGCCGCTCAATAACCCGCGAGATGGCCGTTACCGCGCAGCTCGTAGCTGAAGGTCGATGGCAGATAGGGCAGCATGTCGCGGTCCCACGCCGCAAAGGCACTCTTGAGCCGGTCGAAATCCTCGGGCCGCACGGTCTTCAGGTTCGCGACCTCGCGCGGGTCGGCGGCGATGTCGAACAGGAATTCGTGCCCGCTCATCGCCAGATATTTGAGCGATCCTTCGATCGCGGCGCGCTGGTCCTGCGCCTTGTGACGCCAGAACAGCTGGCGCGGGCCTCCCGTCGTTCCGTCGAGCAGCAGGGGCAAGAGGTTGCGGCCGTCGAGCGCGGGCCAGTCCTTTTCCGCTACCCCCGCCGCCGCGAGCAGCGTCGGCACCCAGTCCATCGTGATCTGGACAAGCTCGCTGCGCGTGCCGGCCTTCACGCGCCCCGGCCAGCGCATCAGCGTCGGCACGCGAATCCCGCCCTCGAGCAATTCGCCCTTCATCCCGCGTAATGGCCAGACCTTCGAGAAACGCTCACCGCCATTGTCGCTGGTGAAGATCACGATCGTGTTGTCGGCCTGACCATTGGCGTCGAGCGCCGCGAGCAATTGCCCGACCCCGCGATCGAGGCTTTCGACCATCGCGGCGTAAACGGCGTTGCTGCCGCCGTCATAGTGGAAGGAATCGCGGATCGTCTTTGCGACCTCCTCGTCGGCGGGCCCCTCCCACGGCCAGTGCGGCGCGGTGTAATGCGCGCTCAGGAGGAAGGGGCGCCCCGCCTCCTTGAAGCGGCCCAATTCGGCGACGCAGCGTTCGGTGATCAGGTCGGTGAGATAGCCGCTGCGGCGGATCTCGGTCTCATTCTCCCACAGGTCGTGGCGAAAATTGCCGCGGATCGTCATCCCATGTTCGAAATAATCGGCGCCGCCCTGGTAGATGCCGAAGAAGCGGTCGTAGCCGCTCTTGCGCGGACCATGGTCGGGCAGCCCGCCAAGGTGCCATTTGCCGACGAGCGAGGTGTCGTAGCCTGCGCGCTTCAGCAGGTCGGGCAGGGTGACGACATCGTCGGCAAGCCCGAGTTCGGGATGGACGCCGAGCGGTTCGTCGAGCCCCGCCGGAAAGCGATATTGATAGCGGCCGGTCATCAGCGCGAGCCGGGTCGGCGAACAGACGCTGCTGTTCGAATAGGAACGATGCAGCGCAACGCCGCCGGCCGCGAGCGCATCGAGCGCGGGGGTCGCGATGTCGTCGCGGCCGAAACAGCCGAGGTCGGCAAAGCCGAGATCGTCGGCGAGGATGAAAACGATATTGGGGGCTGTCGCCGCCGCCGGCCGGGCGACCGTCGGCGATCCGATCAGCCCCGTGATCGCCGATGCCGCGCCCGCCTGCGCCCCCGCCTTCATCAAACTCCGCCTGCTCAACATGATGCCATCCTCTCGTCTGTTTTCCGCCGCGATATCGAGCGGTTTCGATCCGCGCGATCCGATTTTTCCGCGTCGCTTGCCGTGAAGCGATCGAAATGAAATCGCGGCGGTTTTTGGCTCTTTCCTGGTCGATCCATGCTCCCCCAGATCGAAAATTATGTCAACCTACTTTACAATATATGCTTAGAACACTAAACGATTGGCCGACGCAACGGACCGCCCCGGGAAAATCGGGGCGGCCAGAGGGAGAGAGTGGATGACGGCCAAGGCAGCACAATTTCGTTCGGTCCGCCTGTGCTTGCTGGTGTCGGCGGGGTCGATGGTTTTCGCGGTCCCGGCGCTGGCGCAGCAGGCCGACGACACCGCCGCGTCGGACGACAGCAACATCATTGTGGTGACCGCGCAGAAGCGCGAACAGGATGTGCAGGACGTCCCGATTTCGATGACCGTCGTCGGCGGCGAACAGCTTACCGAGCTCGGTATCAAGGACTTCAACGAACTCGACCGCTACGTCCCCAATTTCTATGTCCAGACCACCCCCGGCAATAATGCCTTCTACATTCGCGGGATCGGATCGACCCCGGGCAACCTCGCGTTCGAACAGACCGTCGGGCTGTTCGTCGACGGCATATATGGCGGCCATGCCCGCCAGTTCCAGGCGCCCTTCCTCGACGTCGAACGGATCGAGGTGCTGCGCGGACCGCAGGGCGCGCTCGTCGGCAAGAATACCAGCGCGGGCGCGATCAGCGTCGTCAGCGCGCGGCCGACGCGCGACTTCCGCGCGACGCTCGAGGGCAGCTATGAATTCGAACTCGGCGGCACGCGGCTGTTCGGCATGGTGTCGGGGCCGGTGTCCGACGCGGTCAGCATGCGCGTCGCGGCGCAATATGAGGACAGCGACGGCTATATCGAAAACACCTTGCTCGGCGGCAATGAAACCAAACGCGAAAGCCTGTTCGGCCGCGCCTCGGTGCTGATCGATCCGGGCAATGGCGCCGACCTGCTGATCCGCATCGAGGGGGGCAAGGTCGACCTCACCGGCACCGCCGTCGAGCGCTTCCTGACCGCGAACGACCCCGACCGCGAACGCCAGACCGGCGGCTTCCCCGGTTTCATGGACAAGGATTTCGACAACACGGATAATCTCAACGCCAGCGCGACCGCCAATATCGAGATCGGCGACCATGTGCTGACCTCGGTCACCGGCTTCTCCTCCTATGATTTCGAAAAGAAGGTAGACGCCGATTTCGGGCCGAACCCGTCCTTCGCGTCGAGCTTTGCCGAAAAGTTCAGCCAGATGTCGCAGGAAATCCGCCTCGCCTCGCCGACGAGCGGCGCAATCGAATATATCCTCGGCGGCTATTTCCATGTGAACGACTATGACCTGTTCCAGACGACGCTGATCCGCTTCGGGCCGTTCAACGGGCGCTCGGATCGCAGTTTCCGGCAGGAGAATGTCGCGCTTTCGGGCTTCGGCAGCGCGACCTGGCACGTCGCCGACAGCCTGCGCCTGATCGGCAGCCTGCGCTACACCTATGACCGCAAGACCGCCGACCAGACGCGCGCCAACATCGGGGTGGTCCAGCCGACCTGGCTCGCGACCCCGCTGTCGGGGCACCGCGTCGAGCGCGAATGGGATCCGTCGGTCGCGCTGCAATGGGACGCGACCCCCGGTGCGATGCTCTACGCCTCCTATGGCCAGGGCTCGAAGGCGGGAGGCTTCATCGGCGCGCAGGCGACGACGACGCAAGCGCAGTTCGAGATCGAGCCCGAGGCCGCCGAGACCTTCGAGGTCGGCGCGAAGCTCGCGCTCTTCGATCGCCGCCTGCGTTTCAACATCGCGGCTTTCCGGACCGATTTCACCAATTTGCAGGTGTCGTCCTTCGACGCGGTGAGCAACAGCTTCATCACCACCAATGCCGGCGAGGCGCGCAGCCAGGGGGTCGAGAGCGATTTCAGCTGGCAGATCGCCGACGGCATCTCGCTCAACGGCTCGCTCGCCTACCTCGATGCCAAGTTCATCGACTTCCCCGGCGCGCCATGCCCCTTCACCAACCCGACCTGCGTGCCCGCGAACAATAATGCCGCCGGACAGCCGCTGCCGCGCTCGCCCAAATGGAGCGGAACCTTGTTCGCCGACATCGCCGTGCCGCTCAGCGGCTCGGTCGATTTCGTCGCCAACGGTGGCATGACCTATCGCAGCAGCGCCTTCCTCGAAGAAAGCTATAATCCCGCGGCGGCGCAGGACAGCTATGCCAAATTCGACCTGCGGCTCGGCATCCGCGCGTCGAACAAGACATGGGAGCTGGCGATCGTCGGCAAGAATCTGACCGACGAACTCACCGCGAGCCACGCCTTCAACACCCCGCTCGCCGCCGGGGTCATTTCGAAATTCATCCAGCCGCCGCGCACGATCGCGGTGCAGGCGAAATGGCAATATTGACCGGTGGGCGATGCGCCGCGGCCTCGTGCCGCGCCGCGTCGATCACCAGCACCGCTTCGCGCAGCCGCGCGACCAATATGTCGGCGCCCTTCGCATCGATCCCCGCGACCGCGACCGTCACGCGCAGCCCGTCATCGGCGCGTTCGGCGGTGAGCGCCTCGGGGACCAGCGACCTTTGCGCGAACAGCCCGACGACGCGCAGCAGCGCCTGCGGGTCGTCCTGCATCCATATCTCGAAGCGCTGGCTCAAGCCGCGACCCGGTCGACGCCGCTGATCAGCCGCTCGGCCATGCGGTCGGCGACCAGCGCGGGCGACAGGCGGCATCCCGCCGCCTCTTCGAGCAGCGCCGCGACGCGCGGACCGATCTGCGCGACGCGCGCGACGACATGCGCGCGATTCTCGCCCAGATATTCGGCCGACACGCTGATGATCCCGCCGGCATTGGCGACATAGTCGGGGACATAGGCGATGCCGCGCTTCACCATCAGCTCGGCGACCTCGGGGGTGGCGAGCTGGTTGTTCGCGCCGCCGCAGACGAGCCGCGCCTTCATCGCGCCGACGCTCTCGGGGGTCAGCGCGCCGCCGAGCGCGCAGGGCGCGAAGATGTCGGCCTCGACCTTGTGGATGTCGGCGACATCGACGACGCGCGCGCCGAGGATCTTTTCCAGCCGGTCGCGGCGGTCGGGATTCACGTCGGCGATCACCAGCTCGGCGCCCGCATCGGCGAGGCGGCGGCACAGCTCGGCGCCGACATTGCCCGTGCCCTGCACCGCGACGGTCAGCCCTTTCAGGCTCGATCCGAAGGCGTGCGCGGCGCCCGCCGCCATCGCGTCGAACACGCCCTGCGCGGTCCAGGGCGACGGATCGCCGCCGGCGCGCCGCGCATCGGCCTCGATCCCCGAAACGTGACGCGTCTCCGCGGCGACGCTGCGCATGTCGGCGACACTGGTGCCGACATCCTCAGCGGTCACATAGGAGCCGCCGAGCGCGGCGACCGCGCGGCCGAAGGCGCGGAACAGCGCGTCGCGGTCGAAATCGCCGGCGGGCCGGCGCAGCACCGCCTTGGCGCCGCCGAACGGCAGGCCCGCCATCGCATTTTTGTAACTCATGCCCTCGGCGAGCCGGAAGGCATCGGCGCTTGCGGCGGCGAGGTCGGGATAATGCCAGAAACGGCAGCCGCCGGCGCCGGGGCCAAGCCGGGTCGAATGGATCACGATGACCCCGTCGAGGCCCGCGGCCTTGTCTTCGAGGCGCACGACCTCGGCGGCGGGTGTCAGGCGCGAAACTTGTACGACCATGAATATTCTCCTTGCCCGCCGCTTATGGCGGGACGGGCGGGGAGAAACTTGCCCCAAATGGCTGGCCAAATCGCCGATACGGGTTAAATAATCTCAATATTATTGAGATGTGAGATAATATGACCGAACTTGATCCCTTCGAGAAGAAAATCCTCCGCGAATTGCAAGCGGACGCGAGCCTCACGACCGCCGAGCTTGCCGAGCGCGTCGGGCTGTCGGCGACCCCCTGCTGGCGGCGGATCAACCGGCTCGAGCAGGAGGGCTATATCCGCGCCCGCGTCGCGCTCGTCGACCGGCGCAAGGTCGGGCTCAACGCGCATATCTTCGCGCAGGTGAAACTCAACGCGCATGGCCGCGCCAATCTCGACGAGTTCGGCGCGGCGATTCAGGGCTTTCCCGAGGTGCTCGACTGCTTCGTGCTGATGGGCAGCACCGATTTCATGCTGCGCATCGTCGCGAAGGATATCGACGCCTATGAGAAATTCTTCTTCGACCGGCTGAGCAAGCTTCCGGGCGTGCAGGAAATCAATTCGACCGTCGCCTTGTCCGAAATCAAGTCGACCAGCGCGCTGCCGATCGCCTGATCGCGGCGGCTTTTGCGGCCAGTCGTGGCTTTCGCGCGGGCTGCCGCGCAACCCTTGTCAATCAAACTGGTTGAATTATGATCGCGGGGTGCCGGGACGAGACGAATCGACCGCTTCCCGCCCATCGACCAGAAGGACCGCGCCATGGCCAGTTTGCCGCAGACCCCCGACATTTTCGAACAGGCCCGCCTGCTGGGCATCGTCCTGTCGCCCTCGACCCCGACGCTCGGCGCCGAGATCGCCGGGCTCGACCTCGACCGCCCGCTCACCGATGCCGAGGCCGAATGGCTCCACGCCGCCTGGCTGCGCTTCAAGGTCGTCTTTTTCCGCGATCAGGACATCAGCCATGAAAGCCATGTCCGCCTGGGCACCCTGTTCGGGGAACTCGAGGGCCATCCGGTGATCCCGCATGTCGAGGGCTATCCCGAAATCCTGCGCATCGAGGGGGTCGAGGGGGTGCAGCTCACTGCCGAGACGCTCGCGCCCTTCCAGGCGTATAACAAATGGCACACCGACGTGACCTTCCGGCAAAAGCCGTCGATCGCCTCGATCCTGCGTGCGCGCACGCTGCCGCCGCTCGGCGGCGACACGATGTGGGCCGACACCGCCGCGGCATACGCCGGGCTGCCGCAGCCGGTGAAGGACCGGATCGAGGGGCTCGAGGCCGAGCATGACATCGTGCGCAGTTTCGGCGGCCGCGTCTCGGAGGAAAAGCGCGCGCAGCTCGCGCGCGACTTCCCGCCGGTCCGCCACCCGGTGGTGCGCACCCATCCCGAAACGGGCGAGAAAATCCTCTACGTCAACTACACCTTCACCAGCCGCATCGTCGATATCGCCGAGGAGGAGAGCGACAGCCTGCTGCGCCTGCTGTTCGACCGGATCAAGGTGCCCGAATATCAGGTGCGCTTCCGCTGGACCCCCAATGCGATCGGCATCTGGGACAATCGTTCGACCCAGCATTATGCGGTCGGCGACTATTGGCCCGAATATCGCGCGCTCGAACGCGTCACCGTGTCGGGCGACGTGGTCCTGCGATGAAGTTCGACGGCACGATGCTCCAGGGACCGCGCCCGCGTTTCCGCACCGCGACGCGCGTCGCGATCGTCGGCGCGGGCTTTTCGGGGACGCTGCTCGCGATCAACCTGCTCGAACAGGATGATGTCGAGGTGCTGCTGATCGAGCGCGACCGCCAGCGCATGGGCGCCGGCGTCGCCTATAGCAGCCCCGACGCCGATCATCTGCTCAACGTCCGCGCCGGAAACATGAGCGCCTTTCCCGACCGCCCGCACCATTTCTGCGACTGGCTCGCCGCGCGGGGTTTGGGCTGCGATAAGGCGTTCGTCAGCCGCGCCACCTATGGCCGCTACCTGCGCGAGACGCTGGGGCAGGCGATGGAAAAATATGGCCGGCGGCTGCAACTGGTCGACGACGAGGTGCTCGACATCGCCGAACATGGCGGCAAGGTCACGCTGGGGCTGGTCAACGGCGGGCTGATCGAGGCCGACAAGGTCGCGCTCGCGATCGGCAATCTGCCGCCGCACGACCATCCCGCGATCGCGCGCGCCGGGCTCGCGCCGCTCCACTATGTCGGCGATCCCTGGACGGGGCCGCTCGCCGAGGGGCTGAAGCCCGACGATATGGTGCTCGTCGTCGGCACCGGGCTGACCGCGGTCGACGTCGTGCTGCGGCTCGTATCGAACGGTTTTGCGGGACGCATCGTCGCGATGTCGCGCCGCGGGCTGCGTCCGCATCGCCATGTCGACGGCCTCGCGCCGGTGCGCCCGGTCCTCGCCAAGCCCGCGCCCGAACTCTCCGAACTCGTGCGCTGGGCGCGCACCGGCGCGGCAGAGGACGACTGGCGCCTCACCGTCGATTCGATCCGCCCGATCACCCAGATGATGTGGGCGTCGGCCGACGCCGAAAAGCGCCAGCGGTTCCTGCGCCACCTGCGCCCCTTCTGGGACGTCCACCGCCACCGGCTCGCGCCGCCGGTTGCCGACCGCATCGACGCGCTGATCGCCGAGCGCCGGCTGGTCTTCCGCGCCGGCAAGATCGAGGAGGTCGTCGGCAGCGTCGACAGCGTCGCGGTCCATTGGCGCCCGCGCGGCGAGGATCGCCGCCAGCGGCTCGACGTGGCGCGCATCGTCAATTGCACCGGGCCGCAGGGCGACCTGCTCCGCGCGACCGACCCGCTCGTCCGCCGGCTGCTCAAACAGGGGCTGATCCGCCCCGACGCGCTGCGCCTCGGGCTCGACATCGATCGCGACGGTCATGTGATGAACCGCGACGGCCGCCCCGCCGAACATATCCTCGCGATCGGGCCGATGACGCGCGGCGACCTGTGGGAAGTGGTCGCGGTCCCCGACATCCGCACCCAGGTCAGCGCGCTCGCGCGGCGGCTGGTCAACGCGCACTGGACGGGGGGCGAGGGGCTTTAGCGGCGCGCGGGTCTGGACTTTCGCGGCCGGCTTATTATATACCGACCGTTATGGAACAGGATGTCATCTCCACCCCGGCCTCCGGGCAAAAGGGTCGCCCGCGCGAATTCTGCGTCGACCAGGCGCTTGCCGAGGCGCTCCACGTCTTCTGGGCGAAGGGCTATGACGGCGCGTCGATGACCGACCTGACCGAGGCGATGGGCATCACCAAGCCCAGCCTCTACGCCGCCTTCGGCAACAAGGAAGCGCTGTTTCACAAGGCGTTGGACCTCTACGAGCAGGAAAAGCTCGAATATGGCCGCGCCGCGCTCGAACAGCCGACGGCGCGCAAGGTCGCCGAATATTATCTGCGCAATGCGATCGACGTCCATGGCGGCGCCAGCGACCCCAAGGGGTGCATGGGGCTGATCTCGTCGCTCGCATGCAGTCCCGAGGCCGAGTCGATCAAGGCCGATGTCGTGCGCCGCCGCGCCTCGTCGCAGCGCCTGCTCGTCGAGCGCTTCGAACGCGCCAAGGCCGAAGGCGACATCCCCGCGCATGTCGATGCCGAGGGGCTGACCAGCGTGCTCTATGCGCTGCTTCAGGGCATCACGGTGCAGGCGGGCGCCGGCGCGACCCGCGCCGAGCTCGAACGTCTGGTCGACACCAGCATGACCCTGTGGCCCAGCCCCTGACGGGCGGCTGGAAGCCTGGCTGAACGCCCGATTAAAAATATTTCGTACCGTGCGGTATAAAACTCTTGACGCAAGGCTGAACCGGGTTATATACCGGACAGTACAGAAGGTGGCTGGACGGTTCGACCGGCTGCGATGACGCGAAGGGAACGCCGATGCGCAAACGGACATGTAGAACCGCCTAGGGACCACCCGGGCAAACAAGCAGACATTCACGGACAGGCGACGGACCCCGTTTTCACGCGGCGGACGAACCCTTCCGCTCATCCGAAATCTCCCCTCGCCGGGCGCAAGCGTCCCGGGGCCTGAGCCCCCTTGCGCCCGGCACCCCCATCCAAGGAGGACCCGCCATGGCCTATCTTGCCGTCAACGAAGCGCTCGACTTCGCGCCCATCCCTTCTCGGGCCTCTCCCTCCCGGGTCGCCGCCCTTGCCCCCGTGGCGGCCCCCGCAGCGCCCAAAGCCAAACCCGCTGGCTTTACGGCGCTCGAATGGTCGGTCGTGATGCTTGCGCGTCACGACCGGCCATCATCGCTCCGCGAGCCCGGCCGCGTCGGCCGACTGCTCGGCGCGATCTTCGGCGATGGCTATAACCGCCGGCTCGCCGACCCGAAGCTCGAGGCGCTGCGCCGCATGGCGGTGCTCACCTGGCACCATGGCTATGCCGTGACGACGGTGCAGATCGACGACTTCTTCGCCGCCGGTTTCAGCGCCGACCATTATGACCTGCTCGGCCGCCGCATTGCCGAAGTGCTCAGCACGCGCCTCTTCCGAAAGTAAGAACAATGAACATGCTCTCCCCCTTCGACCGCGCGAAAGCGCGGGAGGTCGAACTCGTCCCCGGTACGGCCGCCACCCCCGCCCCGACACCCCGCCGCTGGGGCCGCGGCCTCGCCGTCGGCCTGCCGCTCGCGCTCGTTGTCGCCGGCGGTTACGCCCTCGCCAGCCGCGACAATGCGGCGGTCGCCGCGCCGCCCGTCCCGGTCGTCACCGTCGCCGCGCCGCTGGTGCGCGACATCACCCAATGGGACGATTATGTCGGCCGCTTCGAGGCCAGCCGCGCGGTCGAGGTGCGTCCGCGCGTCTCGGGCGAACTCGTCGGCGTCCACTTCACCGACGGCCAGATCGTGCGCAAGGGCCAGCTGCTCTTCACTCTCGACGCGCGCCCGTTCAACGCTGCGCTCGCCGAGGCGCGTGCCGACGCCGCGAGCGCGCGCAGCGACCTCGAACTCGCGCGCGTCAACCTCGCGCGCGCCAACCGGCTGATCGCCGACGAGGCGATTTCGCAAAGCGACCTCGACCAGTTGAACGCGAGGGTGCGCGCCGCCTCGGCGGCGCTCGCCGCCGCCGATGCCCGCGTCCGCTCGCGCTCGCTCGATGTCGAATTCACGCAGGTTCGTGCGCCGATCAGCGGCCGCATCTCCGACCGCCGCGTCGATGCGGGCAATCTCGTCGCCGCGGGCGAGGGCCCGGGCGGCAGCCTGCTCACCACGATCAACGCGCTCGACCCGATCTATTTCAACTTCGACAGTTCGGAAGCGCTGTTCCTCAAGGGCCAGCGCGAGCGGCAGGCGGGCGACACCGCGTCGCAGGCGGTCGAGATCCGGCTGCAGGATGAAAGCGGCTATCGCTGGAAGGGCCGCGTCGATTTCTCGGACAATGCGATCAACGCCAATTCGGGCACGCTGCGCGTCCGCGCGGTGATCGACAACCCCGACTATTTCCTGACCCCCGGTATGTTCGGCAATATGCGCCTCGCGCAGGGCGGGACGGTTTCGGCCTTGCTCGTCCCCGATGCCGCGGTGCGCACCGACCAGGCGCGCAAACAGCTGTTCGTCGTCGGCAAGGACGGCACCGTCGCCGCGCGACCGGTCGAGACCGGACCGCTCGTCGCGGGGCTGCGCGTCATCCGCTCGGGGCTGAAGGCGGACGACCGGGTGATCGTGCAGGGCATCCAGTTCGCCCAGCCGGGTGCCAAGGTGACCGCGAAGCCGACGGTGATCCAGCCCAAGGCCGCGCCCGCCGCGCCGACCGGTGCCGGCCAGGCCCCCGCTGCGTCGCAGGCCACGCTGGCGCCGTAACCCCCGCGCGCCGCGCCGGCCCTGTCCGGCGCGGCACCGCCCAACCCGATTGCACCATCTTGCCGGCCCCCTAGCGGGCCGAGGAGGCTCGCCATGCGTCTCAGCCATTTCTTCATTCGCCGCCCGATCTTCGCGGGCGTGATCGCGATCATCATCACGATCGTCGGCGCCTTCGCCTATTTCGGGCTGCCGGTGTCGCAATTCCCCGCGGTCGTCCCGCCCACCGTGACGGTCAGCACCAACTATCCCGGCGCCTCGGCCGAGACCGTCGCCGACACCGTTGCCGCGCCGATCGAGCAACAGATCAACGGTGTCGACAATATGCTCTATCAATCGTCGCAATCGACCGGCGACGGGCGGGTGACGATCACCGTCACCTTCAAGCTCGGCACCGACCTCGATACCGCGCAGGTGCTCGTCCAGAACCGCGTCGCACTCGCCGAACCCAGCCTGCCCGAGGAAGTGCGGCGACAGGGCGTCGTCGTGCGCAAGACCTCGCCCTCGTGGCTGATGGCGGTCAACGTGCTGTCGCCCGACGGCTCGCTCGATCGCAGCTATGTCTCCAACTATGCGCTGACCCAGCTCAAAGACCGGCTGACCCGCGTCGACGGCATCGGCGACGTCCAGGTCTTCGGCGCACGCGACTATGCGATGCGCGTGTGGATCGACCCCGGTCGCGCCGCGGCGCTGAACCTCACCGCGGGCGACATCGTCACCGCGCTGCGCGAACAGAATGTCCAGGTCGCCGCCGGCACCGTCGGCCAGCCGCCCTTCGACACCGGCGCTGCGCACCAGCTCAGCGTCGAGACGCAGGGCCGTTTCAAGACTGCGGGCGAGTTCGCCAACATCATCGTGCGCACCGCGCCCGACGGCGCGATCACGCGGCTCAGCGACGTCGCGCGCGTCGAACTGGGGGCCGAGGATTATGGCGTGAACGCCTATCTGTCGGGCCAGGATTCGATCATCATGGGCATCACCCAGCGGCCGGGCACCAACGCGCTCGCCGCCGCCGAAGGGATCAAGGCCCAGCTCGCCGAAGCGTCGAAGAGCTTCCCCAAGGGGCTCGAATACCGGATCATCTGGAACCCCACCGAATTCATCAGCGAATCGATGACCGCGGTGCAAAAGACCCTGCTCGAGGCGATGGTCCTCGTCGTCCTCGTCATCCTGATCTTCCTGCAGAGCTGGCGCGCCGCGATCATCCCGGTCATCGCGATCCCGGTGTCGCTGATCGGCACCTTCGCGGTGCTCGCCGGCCTCGGCTATTCGCTCAACACTTTGTCGATGTTCGGGCTGGTGCTCGCGATCGGCATCGTCGTCGACGACGCGATCGTCGTCGTCGAGAATGTCGAACGCAATATGGAGCATGGCCTGTCCCCGCGCGACGCCGCGCACACCTCGATGGACGAGGTGTCGGGCGCGCTCGTCGCGATCGTGCTCGTGCTCTGCGCGGTGTTCGTGCCGACGACCTTCCTCACCGGGATCACCGGCGAATTCTATCGCCAGTTCGCGGTGACGATCGCCACCGCCACCGTGATCTCGCTGATCCTCTCGCTCACCCTGTCGCCCGCGCTCGCCGCGATGCTGCTGCGCCCGCGCGCGACCGAAGCTCCCGCATCGGGATGGCGCCGCTACGCTTGGCAGGCGGGCGACCGCTTCAATCGCAGCTTCGACCGGCTCAGCGACTGGTATGCCGCGACCGTGCGCCGCGTCGTCGCCGCGCCGCGCAAGGCCTTCATCACCTATGGCGGACTGATCGCAGCGACCGCCGCGATTTTCTGGGCCACCCCCGCGGGCTTCGTCCCCGCGCAGGACCAGGGCTATGCGCTCGCCGCGATCCAGCTTCCCCCCGGCAGCTCGATCCAGCAGACCGACGAAGTGCTCAAGAAGGTGGTGAAGAAGCTGCTCGACGTGCCCGGCACCGAGGCGGCGGTGATGTTCGCCGGCTTCGACGGTGCCTCGGGGACGCAGGCGTCGAACGCCGGCGCCGCCTATGTCACCTTCAAGCCCTTTGCCGAACGCGCGGGCACCGACCGGACCGAGGCCAATATCGAGAATGACATGCGCGCGGCGCTCGCCGACGTGAACGACGCCTTCGTCTTCGTCATCCCGCCCCCGGTGATCCAGGGCATCGGCAATGGCGGCGGCTATCGCATGATCGTGCAGGACCGCAGCGACGCCGGCTATCAGGCGCTCGAACAGGCGGGCGGCCAGCTCATCGGCGCCGCGCACCAGCAACGCGAGCTCGCCAATGTCTTCACGCTCTACAACACCGCGACCCCGCGCGTGTACGCCGACATCGACCGCGCCAAGTCCGACATGCTCGGGGTGCCGCCGGCGCGCGTGTTCGAAGCGCTGCAGGTCTATCTCGGCTCGGCCTATGTCAACGACTTCAACCTGCTCGGGCGCACCTTCCGCGTCACCGCGCAGGCCGACGCCGCCTCGCGCGACGATCCGTCGGACATCGCGCAGCTCAAGACGCGCTCGAACAGTGGTGAGATGGTCCCGCTCGGCGCGGTCGCGACCTTCAGCGACCGGACCGGCCCCTATCGCGTCACCCGCTACAACCTCTTCCCTGCGGTCGAGGTCGATGGCGAGACGGCGCCGGGTTTCTCGACCGGTCAGGCGATTTCGGTGATGGACAAGGTCGCCGAAGAGCTGCCCGCGGGCTTCTCGGCCGAGTGGACCGACCTCGCCTTCCAGCAGAAGGCAGCGGGCAATGTCGCCGCGCTGATCTTCGCGCTGTCGGTGGTCTTCGTCTTCCTCGTCCTCGCGGCGCAGTTCGAAAGCCTGACGCTGCCGCTCGCGATCATCCTGATCGTGCCGATGACCCTGCTCGCCGCGATGGCGGGGGTGAACGTCCGCGGTCTCGATAACAATATCCTGACCCAGATCGGCCTCATCGTGCTGATCGCGCTCGCCGCGAAAAATGCGATCCTGATCGTCGAGTTCGCCAAGCAGGCCGAGGAACGCGGTGCGAGCATCGTCGAGGCGGCGGTTGCGGCGGCGCGTGCGCGTCTCCGCCCGATCCTGATGACCAGCTTCGCCTTCATCCTCGGCGTCGCGCCGCTCGTCTGGGCCTCGGGCCCCGGTTACGAGCTGCGTCAGGCGCTCGGCACCGCGGTCTTCTACGGGATGATCGGGGTCACCTTCTTCGGGCTCGTCTACACGCCCAGCTTCTATGTCGTCTGCCGCACGCTCGGCGACCGCCTCGCCGCCCGCCGTGGCCGCGGTAGCGCCGCCGATGAGTCCGGCAACCTTGGGCTCCAGCCCGCCGAATAAGGAGAAAGCCCATGCGCAATTTTCTCATCGCCACCGTCTCCGCGCTCACCCTCGCTGCCTGCGCGGTCGGGCCGGACTATGCCCCGCCCGCACCCCCGCAGGCCGCGGCCGGCGCCTTCCTCTCGACGAAAGCGGGGGTCACCACCACCGCGCCCGCCGACGCGAAATGGTGGCGGCTCTATAACGACCCCGTGCTCGACGGGCTGGTGACTGACGCGCTCGCCGCGAACACCGACGTCCGCGTCGCGGTGGCGCGCATCGCCAAGGCGCGCGCGTCCTTGCGCGAAGTGCGCGGCGACCGCCTGCCGAGCACCAACCTCGGCGCCGGCGCCAATTACGGCCGCGTCAGCGAAGGCTCGGTCCCTGCGGGCGCCGACCGCGAGGGGTGGCAGGTCGATGCCGGCCTCACCGTCGGTTACGAGGTCGACCTGTTCGGCCGCGTCTCGCGCGGCGTCGAAGCCGCGCGCGGCGATGTCGCCGCTGCCGAGGCCGACGCCGACGCGGTGCGCGTCACCGTCGCCGCCGAAACCGCACGCGCCTATGCCGACGCCGCTTCCTCGGCCGAACGCCTCGGGGTCGCGACACGCATCGTGTCGCTGCTCGACCAGTCGGTAAAGCTCACCGCGCGCCGCGCCGAGGTCGGGCTGACGACGCGCCTCGACACCGCGCGCGTCGCGGCCTTGCGCAACCAGCGCGCCGCCGACATCCCCGCGATCGCCGCCGAGCGCGACGCCGCGCTCTTCCGCCTCGCGACGCTCACCGGCCGCGCGCCCGCCGACCTGCCGCCGATCGCGGCGGCGCGCACGACGACTTTGCGCCTCGACCAGCCGATCCCGGTCGGCGACGGTGCCGCGCTTCTGGCGAGGCGCCCCGACGTCGCCGCCGCCGAACGCCGCCTTGCCGCCGCGACCGCGCGCATCGGCGTCGCGACCGCCGACCTCTATCCCAAGGTCACGCTCGGCGCCTCGGTCGGCCAGACCAGCTCGGGCCTCGGCGACCTCTTCGGCGGCGGTCCGCTGCGCTGGCTGCTCGGCCCGCTGATCAGCTGGAACTTCCTCAACCAGGAAGCGACGCGCGCACGCATCGAGGGAGCGGAGGCCGACACGCAGGCCGCGCTCGCGACCTTCGACGGCGCGGTGCTCCGCGCGCTCGAGGAGACCGAGACCGCGCTCTCGGGCTATGCCCACATGCTCGACCGCCGCACGGCGTTGCAGTCGGCGCGCGACGAGGCGGGGATCGCGGTGAAGATCACCCGCGCGCAGCAGCGCGAGGGCGCGATCGACGGCCTCGCCGCGCTCGACGCCGAACGCACCTTCGCCGAGGCCGAGGGGGCGCTGGCGCTGGCGGATGCGAGGATCGCCGATGCGCAGGTCGACCTCTTCCGCGCTCTCGGCGGGCGGTGGAGCGCCTCCTGACGCCGGATCCCAGACCCCGTCATTGCGAGCGTAGCGAAGCAATCCAGAGCGGTTTACGCCACTCTGGATTGCTTCGTCGCCTCCGGCTCCTCGCAATGACGAAGAATTTTTCCGCGCCCCTGCATCCAAACCGGCACCCCGTCCCGTCTACTCCCTGACCGGCCCGAACAGCCGGTTTGCGGCGGCCGCGAAGCGGTCCGTCGGCGGTCTCCGCTCTCCCCGGGGCGCCCCCGCCCGACCGGCCTTGCCCGCGGTCGCCGCCTGTGGTTTCACCATGCCCTCGGGCATGCAGGGAGGGAAATGATGTTCCAGATTTTGGCCAATGCCACCGCGGCGATTCCGACGGCGACGGCGCCCGCCGCCGCGGTCGCGGTGCCCGCGCAGACGATCCCCGCGCAGGTGATCAGCGCGTCCGACGTCGCCGCGCAGATCGATCCGGGCGAAATCGCGCGCTTCATGCCGCCGCCGCCGCCGACCACCGAGTTCGTCGCGGTCAGCGACAGCTTTTTCCGCCTGATGGAAAATATCACGATGGTCGCGCTGTTCGTCGTCGGCTTCTTCCTGCTGTCGCGGCTGCTCCATGCGTGGATGATGCACCGCTCGATCCGCCGCGCGCTCGACGCCAAGTCGGAGTCGGTCAACCCGCTGATCGAAAAGCTCAACAAGCCCTATGAGCATCTCGGCTCCTGGAAGCTTGGCACGACCGGCAGCGGCACCAGCAACGAGGACCGCAACGGCCTCGTGCTGCTCGCGATCGGTCTCGCCATGGCGGGCTTCGGGCTGATCCAGGGCGAGGAGCAGATGATCCGCGAGGCCGCCGGCGCCGCGCTCTTCCCCGCCTTCGTCGGCATCGCGCTGCTGGTCCGCCGCCGCATGGCGCGCGCCGCGGCCGCCGAGGATCGCGCCGCGGACCTCGGATGAGCATGTGGGCGATGAGGATGTGGTCCATGAGGATTGGGGCCTCAACCAGCGCGTCGCCGGGGGGGACCGCGCCGCTTTCCAGCTCCTCGTGCTGCGGCACGAGGGGCGGTTGCGCGCCTTCCTGTCGCGCGCTGCGGGCAGCGACGCCGACGGCGACGACCTCGCGCAGGAGGCGTTCGTCCGTGCCTGGCGCCGCGCCGGCGATTATCGGGGGCAGGGCAGCTATGCGGCGTGGGTCATGGGGATCGGCTGGCGCCTCTTCCTCGACCAGCGCCGCACCGCGAGTCGCCGCGAAAGCCTGGCTGCACAGGACGAGGACGTTCCGACCAGCAGCAACCCGCATGGTGCGACCGACGCCGCGATCGACGCCGACCGGCTGCTCGCGGGCCTGTCGGCACAGGAGCGCGCCGCGCTCACCCTTTGTTTCGGCCATGGCTGGTCGCATGGCGAGGCCGCCGGGATCATGGGCGTGCCACTCGGCACGCTCAAATCTCTGGTCTTGCGCGGCCGGGCAAAGGCGCAGAAACTGATCGGCGAAGGAGGCGCGGCATGACCGAACCCGACGACAGCGCGATGGACGCCATGCTGGCTTCGATGCTTGCGCCGCCGGCGCGTGCCGGCGACCGCACCTTTGCGGTGCAGGTCGACCGCGCGATCGATGCGCAGGCGGCCTATGCCCGCGCCCGGTCGCGCTTCTGGACCAGCTTCGCCTTTGAGGCGCTGGCGGTCGCGGCGCTGCTCGCCGGTCTCTGGCTGCTCTCGGGCACCCCCATGCTCGCTCGGCTCGCCGGCCCCGGCCAATGGGGCCTCGCGCCGCCGCTGCTGCTGATCCTGCTGCTCTGGTTCGGCGGCACGCAGAGGCTGCGCGGAATTTAGGGGAGGGCAATCTTCCCTGTGGTCGCAGGCCATGGGGAGGGGGAGCGCCGGGTTGGATTGCCCGGCAATTCAAGTCCAGTCCGGGGGACTGGACGGCCCAGCACTTTCGCGACGCAAATGGTGGAGGGGCCAGCGACGTCGCGCTGACGCCCCTCCGTCAGCGGCTACGCCGGCGCCACCTTCCCATCGCTTTGCGATGGGAAGGATTTTCTTCTCTCATCCCCAAACCGCCTTCGCACTCCAAACTGCCCCGATCATCGGGTGGCCCTCGCGTAAACGCCCATGCGTCGGACCTGGCCGCCTGTCGTTCGCCGATTTCGCCCGTCGCCGCTGCCATCTTGTCCCCGGCCGCGCGACGCTATGCCAGCCAGCGGGGATTGGAAGGACCAAGAAAGATCAGCGGGCGTTCAAATCCTCGTCGCCGACGCCCTGATATTTGAGCTGCAGGTAACGTTCGCGCGTCGCCAGCTTGTCGAGCTCGCCCGCCGCAAGGCTGCGTGCGGCATGGCCGATCTCGCTTTCGAGCGTCTTCAGCCCGCCGACGAGCGTCTCGTCGGGCGTCCGCCCGGCATGCGCCTCGCCGCGCAGCCCCGCGGGGATGCGCTGATAGCCGGCGACCAGCTCGGGCAGGTCCTCGCCGACGAGCTTGCGGATATTCGCCGCGGCGGGGCTCGATGCGTCGAGCGTCTGGAGCTGCGGCGCGAGCAGGTCGAGCTGCACCCCGATCCCGTCGACGAGCTGGCGCGCCGGCGCGGGCAGCGCGGGGCGTTGCGCCTCGAGCCAGATTTCGGTGCGGCCCGCGAGCTGCTTCAAATCGGTCTTGGGCAGGTCGGCCTGGCGCGGTTCGGGAAAGGGCGTCCGTCCGAACAGCACCGCGACCCCGACCAGCAGCACGAGCAGCGCGAGCAGCCCGACGAAGCCGAGCGGCTGGATCAGCAGCCCGAACACCGCGGCGCCGAGCAGCACCACGCCGCCCGCGATCAGCATCCGGCCGAGCTTCTTGTAAAGATGCTGGCGGCGCAGCGCGACGCTCTTCGTCCCGATCGGGCGGCGCCGTTCGCGCGACCGGGTGATCGCGGCATTGCCCAGCGCGCTGATCTTGTCGACCTCGCTCATCGTCATCGTCGTCATGCTTCGAGCGAGGCGAGCGGGCTGTCGGCGCCGCCGACGCTCGCCTGCGCCTGGCTCGCACCCTCGGCGCGCGCGATATAGCCCTTCGACTTCGCAACCTCGCCCTCGAGCGACTGGACCGTGGTCTTCATGCTGTCGAGCGCCTTCAGCTTGAAGGTGTCGATCGCGTCCATCGTGTCATAGATATTCTGGAACGCGCGGGAGAGCGTCTCCATCGGGATCGTGCTCGACGCGGCCTGTTCGTGGATGCGCGCGGTATTGTCCTTCAGCATCTTCGACGTGCCGTCGATGATGTTCGCGGTCGTCGTGTTGAGCGCGGTGATCTGTTCGAGCACCAGCTTCTGGTTGGTCATCGCCTGCGCGACGGTGATCGCGGTCTTGAGCGCGCCGACGGTGGTCGTGCTCGCGCGGTCGACCCCCTTCACCAGCTCGATATTGTTCTTCTTGACGAGGTCGAGTGCGAGATAGCCCTGCACCGTCACCGCCATCTGCGTGAGCAGGTCCTGCGTCCGCTGCCGCGCATAGAAGAGCGCATTCTCGCGCAGCACTTTCGCCTTGGCGGGATTGGTGCCGTCGAGTTCGATCGCCTTGTCCTCGAGCCGCCGGTCGAGCGTCTGCGCGATGTGGATCATCTGCTCGAGCTTGCCCATCGCCTCCCACAGCTTGCGGCGCTCGACGTCGATCGCCGCATTGTCCATGAGCAGTTCGTCCTTGCCGTTCGACAAGGCGGTGAGCACGCCGCTGATATGCGTCTGCGCGCTGCGATATTGCGCGAAATAATTGGTGACGCTGCTCCCGAAAATCTTGTCGAGGAAACCGCGCTTCGACAGCAATTTCCCGTTCGCCGACGGGTCGAGCCGCTCGACGGTGTTGCGCAGCTCGATCAGGTTCATGCCGATGTCGCTGTCGCGGTCCATCGCCTTCACCGGCCGGTCGAGGAAGCGGTTCGACTGGTTCGCCGCCTCGAGCATTTCCTTGCGGCCCATATTGGTGATCTGGTCGATGCGCTGGCCGAATTCGGGGCTGTTCTCGTCCTGCGCGACGAGGTCGTCGATGAAACCGTCGACGCGTTCCTCGAGCTTCGATTTCTGCTCGGTCGACAGCGAGACGAGGCCCGCGGCCTTTTCGGGCGACACCACGGGGACGGGGTCGGGCGGGGTCAGCTTCAGTTCGTCGGTCGCCGTCGCGGTTGCGGTCACTTCGCTCATTCGTCTTCCTTCCGGGCCCCGTGCCATTGCCTATATGGCATGCGGCACTGTGTTATTCAAGCATCACACTTCATGCGACCCGTTCAGCACCGGCGCCAGCCAGGCCGACAGGATCAGCTGCGCCATATGATAGACAAGGATCGGCACCAGCACCATGCCCGCGACCGCGGGCGGAAACAGCGTCGCGGCGAGCGGCGCGCCGACCGCGATGCTTTTCTGTGCGCCCGAAAAGAGCAGGGTGATCCGGTCGGCGCGCGCCAGCTTCAGCAGCGCGCCGAACCCCCATGCCCCGCCGAATGCGAGCGCCAGCAACACGCCGACGACGGCAAAGACGATGGCGATCTCGCGCGCGTCGAGCCATTGCCAGATCCCCGCGACGACCGCCGCCGAAAAGGCGACATAGACCGCGATCGCGATCGCGCTACGGTCCATCGCGGTCGCCAGCCCCTTGTGCGCGAGCACCCACGGGCGCAGCCAGCGCTGGACCAGCTGACCCGTGACGAAGGGCAGCAGCAATATCGCGACGATCCGCAGCACCGCCTCGCCATGGATCTCGCCCGCGCTCCCCGCGAGCGCGGCGAAGAGCAGGGGCGAGGCCGCGACCCCGATCAGGTTGAGCAGCGCCGCCGCGACGACGCTCGCCGCGACATTGCCGCCCGCGAGTCCACTTGCTGCGGTCGCCGACTGGACCGTCGAGGGCAGGATGCCGAGGAACAGGAAACCGAGCGCCAGCGTCGCGGGCAGGAACGCCGCGGTCGCCGCCTGCGCGCCGAGCCCGAACAAGGCCATGAACCCGAAACAGAAAGCGAGCGCGCCGCCCTGCAACTTCCAGTTGCGGATGCCGTGCAGCACTTCGTCCCGCGGCAGCCGCACGCCGTTGAGAAAGAAAAGAAAGACGATCGCCGCGGTCGAAATCCCCTGCGCGACGGGCACCATCGCGCCCCGCACGGGGAGGAGGCTGGCAAGCAATATCGTCGCGAGAAGCAGCGGGACGAAGCGATCGGGAAAGATGCGGGAGAGCATCGGGCAGCGATGGCGGGGGAAGGCGATATTGGCAAGCCGCCAAAGATCCTCCCCATCGCGAAGCGTTGGGGAGGGGGACCGCCGCCGCAGGCGGTGGTGGAGGGGTCGGCGACGTCGCGCCATTACCCCTCCGTCAGCCCTTCGGGCTGCCACCTCCCCTTGGCTTCGCCATGGGGAGGATCTTCGGCCCCGCTCGTCCCGAGCGAAGTCGAGGGACGTGCGGCGCCGCGCCACCGTGTCTCGACTTCGCTCGACACAAACGGAGAGGGAGTTAGATAACGCCCCATGAACCTCCTCATCCTCGCCGCCCTCGCCGAAGAGGCCGACGCCCTCTTCCCCGGCACCAGCACCCCGATCCATGGCGCCTTCCCTGTCCGCCGCCTCACTGCGCACGGCCATGCGATCACCATCGCCACCTGCGGGCTGGGCAAGGTCAATGCCGCGCTCGCCGCCGGCCTCCTTGCGGCCGAGGCCGACCTGTTCCTCATGTCGGGCACCTGCGGCGCGCTCGGCGCCGAGCCGGGGCGTGCCTATTGGCTCGCCGAGGCGGTGCAGCATGATTATGGCGCCAACGAACCCGGCCTTTTCCGCCGCTACCGCGCCGGCGACTGGCCGATGGGCGAGGTCGGCCAAGAAGCGTCTGGTGCGCATTTCGCCGCGATGCCCGACCCCGGCCTCGGCCTGCCGCACGCGCGCATCGCCAGCGGTGACAGCTTTATCGCCTGCCCCGACGCCGCCGCCGACCTCAAGGCCAATCTCGGCGCCACCCTCGTCGATATGGAGGTCGGCGCGGTCGCGCAGGTCGCGGCGCGTCTCGGCAAACCGTGGGGCGCGATCAAGGCGGTGACCGACGATGCCAATGACGCGAGCGGCGGCGATTTCCAGGCGAACCTCCTCCGCGCCGCGCGGGCTGCGGGGCAGGAGGTCGAACGACTGGTCGCGATGCTGTGAAGCGCGTGCTCGTCGCCGCGCTGCTCCTCGCCCTTGCGGGCGGTGCCGTCTGGCTGCTGCTCGCCCGATCGGTCGCCCCGATCGTGCAGGTTGCGCCTGCGCGCGACGCCGATCTCTTCGCCGCCTGGCGCCTCGGCGCGGCGAAGGACGATGTCGCGGCGATCGAGGCCTATCTGACGCAGGAAGGCGTCGCCGACATCCTCCCGCTCGCCGACATCCTGCGCAGCGACGCGCGCTGGCGGACGTGCAAGGCGGGCCAGCCCTTCGCCGTCCCGCCGCAGGGCCTCTGGCCCGCGATGGTGCCGACGCTGCGCTATATCCGCGACGAACTGGTCCCGGTCACCGGCCCGGTGCGTGTCGTCTCGGGCTACCGCGACCCCGTCTCCAACGCCTGCTTCAGGGGCGCCAGCGCGAGCCGCCACCTCCGCTTCGCCGCGCTCGACCTGACCCCGGTCGAACCGCTGTCGCGCGCCGAACTCATAGCAAAGCTCTGCCCGCTCCATGCCCGCACCGGCGCGCGCTTCGACGTCGGCCTCGGCATCTACACGATTACGCGCTTCCACATCGACACCGCGGGCTACCGCCGCTGGGGCGCCGATTATCACGCGGCGTCGTCGCCGTGCCTGACGACACATCCCCCATCGTCACCCCGGACTTGATCCGGGGTCCATGACTTCGGCGCCACCATGGATGCCGGATCAAGTCCGGCATGACGAAGGTCTGGAAACGACCGGTTGCGGACATTGAGTGTCTGGTGATCAGCGCGTCGTCGCCATTATGCGAGCCAAAATCTCACTGGAAGTAGAGGTGCGACGTTTGCCAGCCACCGACACCGCCAAGACGTCACCGGTTCGTTCGACGATCGTTCCCGCAGGTAGCGCCAAAAATGGCACGATCATCCGATTAAGAACTGCAGCCTCATAAAGAGATAACAGCCGCAAGCCCGCGTCGGTCCGTCCGTGAAAAGTCCAACCTGAATGGTTGGCTTGGGCCTCCGAACGCACCATCGTGAGTTGGTCGCCCGCTGGTAAAATTTCCGGTGCAGACAAGGGCTGGACTATCGAAGGAAACGACGGCTCGACCGCGCAATCATCGCACAGAGCCCTTTGTGCGGCCAGCGAGCGGACGGTGTGATCGACGCCCTCAACCCAATGGATAGGCATCGACTCGAAGTCGGGCTCGAACGCTGACAAATTGCCATCATCCCTTGCGGAGAGTTTCAACAGTGACCAGCCCACTTGAACCGTTTGGCCGGCAGCAAATGTCACACCCCGTCGAACTTCTTCTGCGAAATAATTCGGAAGCCAATCAGCCAGTCCGCACCATCTCGGATCCACGCGCACGATGATGTCTGGATGGCCGTAATCTTGTAGGTAGGACCTGAGCTCGTTCATCGTCTGCCGTTAATATGCGAAATGTCGGCTCACCACCCCAAAGCCGACATCAGCGCTCCTCACTCATAACTCAAATGTGTTGCCTTGCCGCGGAAGATCCAGTGCGCCAGCACCGAATATCCCAGGATCACCGGCAGCACGAACAGCGCGCCGATCAGGATGATGCTCAGCGATTCGGGGCTGGCCGCCGCCTGCCAGATGTCGAGCCGGTCGGCGATCAGATAGGGGTAGAAGCTGTACGCGATCCCTACGAACCCCAGCGCGAACAAGATGCCCGCGGTCGCCAGCGGCACCCATGACAATTCATCCTTTTCGCGCAGCGGCCGCCGCAGGAAGATCGCGAGCCCCGCGAACAAGGTCGCCGAGGCGATCGGGATCGGCAACAGCGCGATGATTTCTGGCAGGCGGAACCAGCGGGCGAAAATACGCTCGGACAGCAAGGGCGTCGCGATCGAGATGATCGCCATCGCCAGCGCGGTCAGCCACAAGGTCACTTCGGCCCAGCGCACCGCGCGCTTCTGCAAATCGCCCTCGACCTTGTAGACCAGCCAGCACGCCCCGACGAACAGATAGCCCGCGACGAGGCCCAAGGCGGCGAGCAGGCAGAAGAGTATCGACGACAGGCTCTGATCGAACCCCAGCACATAGGCGCCGAGCATATAGCCCTGGCACAGCGCGGTGATCAGCGAGCCATAGAAAAAGGCGGCGTCCCAGCGATGCTTCTGCTCGGGCGGTGCCTTGGCGCGAAATTCGAAGCTCACCCCGCGCAGGATCAGCGCGACGAGCATCAGCACGACGGGCAGGTAAAGCTGCGTCAGGATCAGCCCGTGCGCGACCGGAAAGGCGACGAGCAGCAGTCCGATGCCGAGCACCAGCCAGGTCTCGTTCGCGTCCCAAAAGGGGCCGATCGACGCGACCATCAGGTCGCGATTCGCGTCCTTCTCGAGCCGCGTCAGCATGCCGACCCCCAGGTCATAGCCGTCGAGGACGACATAGAGCAGAATCGACAGCCCCATCAGCCCGGCGAAAATCACCGGCAGCCACCAGGGATCGATGAACGGCGTCATGGCGTCACCCCCTCTTCGAGCGGTGCGGCGGGGCCGGGCGCCGCGCCGGGGATCGGGAACATCGCCTTGTCGTCGGGCGCCGCCTTGCCGAGACGCGCGAGGCGATAGAGCACCGCGATATAGGCCGCGAGCAGTACCGCATAGACCGCGAGATAGAGCGTCAGCGAACTTGCGACCATCATGCTTCCCACCGGGCCGACCGCGTCGGCGGTCTTGAGCACGCCCGTCACCAGCCACGGCTGGCGCCCGATCTCGGTGACATACCAGCCCGCGAGCGTCGCGACCCAGCCGGCAAAGGTCATCGCGACGAGCGCGCGCGCATACCAGCGCGGCAAGCTGTCGACCCCGCGCCGCCAGATCGTGAACGCGCCGAACCACGAGATTGCGAGCATCAGCACGCCCAGCCCGACCATGATCCGGAACCCCCAGAACAGGGGCGCGACCGGCGGGTGATTGCCCCGATAATCGTTGAGCCCCGGCACGACGCCCGCCGCCTCATGCTTCAATATCAGGCTCGCGCCCGACGGGATCGCCACTTCCAGATGGTTGGTGCGTGCCTTTTCGTCGGGGATCGCGAACAGGATCAGCGGGGTGTGCGGCTGCGTCTCCCAATTGGCCTCCATCGCCGCGACCTTCTGCGGCTGATGCTCGAGCGTGTTGAGCCCGTGCATGTCGCCGACGAAAATCTGCACCGGGATCAGCAGCGCGGCGGCATAGACGGCGGCCTTCAGCGTGCGCCGCACCCCTTCGCCGCCGCCGTCCTTCAGCCAGCGCCAGGCGCTCATTCCGGCGATCAGGAAGGATACGGTGAGCGCCGAGGCGAGCAGCATATGCGTCAGCCGATACGGCATCGACGGGTTGAAGACGATCGCCCACCAGTCGGTCGCATGGACGATGCCGTCGCGGATCTCGTACCCGGTCGGGGTCTGCATCCAGCTGTTGAGCGCGATGATCCAGAAGGCCGACAAGGTCGTGCCCCCGGCGACGAGGCAGGTCGCGAGCGTGTGCACCCAGTTGGGCACGCGGCTGAACCCGAACAGCATGATCCCCAGGAACACCGCCTCGAGGAAGAAGGCGGTGAGCACTTCATAGGCGAGCAGCGGCCCCGCGACATTGCCGACCTTTTCCATATAGCCCGGCCAGTTGGTGCCGAACTGGAAACTCATCGTGATGCCGGAGACGACACCCATCGCAAAGCTGAGCGCGAACACCTTCACCCACAGGCGATAGGCATCCATCCACGCGACGTCTTTCGTGCGGTTATACGCGAGCTTGAAGCCGAGCAGCGCCCAGCCCAATGCGATGGTGATCGTCGGGAAAAGGATGTGAAAGCTGATGTTCGCCGCAAACTGGATGCGCGCGAGGATCAGCGGGTCAAGTCCGTCCATCGTCGTCTATTGCCCCCCGTTCGTGTCGAGCGAAGCCTGTCCCGAGCCTGTCGAGGCGGTCGAGACGCCCTTGCCGCGGCCGAGCATGCGGTCCTTGAACTCGAGCGCTTTTACCACACGCTCGCCGAGCCGCAAAAGCTGGAGCAGCCGTTCGGTGTCGACCCGCTCCATCTCGGCATACCAGTCGGTCAGCAGCTCGATCTGTTCGTGCATCGCCGCGATGCGTTCCTGCGCGAAGCGGTCGCCGGGGTCGGTCGCGGGCTCCATCAGCAGGGTGCGCAGCGTCGTCAGCGTCGGGTCGATCTCGCGCTTCTTGCGCTCCTCGACCAAGGTGCGGAAAATCGCCCACACGTCGCGCGGGGTCGCATAATAGTCGCGCCGGTCGCCGGGCAGATGCTTGAGCTGGACGAGGCGCCAGCTTGCAAGCTCCTTCAGCCCCATCGACACGCTGCCGCGCGACAGGCCGAGCGCCTCGCTGATCTCCTCGGCATGGCGCGGCGCATCGGCGAGGAACAGCATCGCATAAATCTGTCCGACGGTGCGGTTGATCCCCCAGCGGCTCCCCATCTCGCCGAAGTGCAGGACGAACGCCTGCGCTAGCGGGGAGAGCCGAACCGGCGGAGACGAGGAGTCGGGGGTGGGGGATGGTTCCACGCCGACTCGTATAGCAGTGCGTTTCTGAAGTTTCAATAATTATTGAAACTTCACGATCGTCTTGGCGATGTGCGCAACGATCGGCAATTTCGTTGCGATGCAACAAGGCTTCTGCTACGGGCGCGGCCAATCGCGGCGCCCCCGGCGCTGCCCCCTCCCTATCCAAGGCTTCTTTCGCATGTCTCTGCGCAATATCGCCATCATCGCGCACGTCGATCATGGCAAGACCACCCTCGTCGACCAGCTGTTCCGCCAGTCGGGTACGTTCCGCGACAACCAGCGCGTCGAAGAGCGCGCGATGGACTCGAACGACCTCGAAAAGGAACGCGGGATCACCATTCTCGCTAAGTGCACCTCGGTCGAATGGGGTGAAGGCGCCGACATGACGCGCATCAACATCGTCGACACCCCGGGTCACGCCGACTTCGGCGGCGAGGTCGAGCGCATCCTCTCGATGGTCGACGGCGTCATCCTGCTCGTCGACGCCGCCGAAGGCCCGATGCCGCAGACCAAGTTCGTGACCGGCAAGGCGCTCGCGCTCGGCCTGAAGCCGATCGTCGTCGTCAACAAGATCGACCGCAGCGACGCGCGCGCCGCCGAGGTGCTCGACGAGGTGTTCGAACTGTTCCTGACGCTCGAAGCCAATGACGAACAGCTCGACTTCCCGATCCTCTACGCCTCGGGCCGCGGCGGCTATGCCTCCGAAAGCCCCGATGCGCGCGAGGGCGACCTGACGCCGCTGTTCGAGACGATCGTCCGCCACGTCCCCGAACCGGGCCTGCCCGTCGACGCGCCCTTCACCTTCCTCGCGACGCTGCTCGACCGCGATAATTTCATCGGTCGCATCCTGACCGGCCGCGTCCAGTCGGGCACGGTCAAGGTCAACCAGCCGATCCACGCGATCGACATGGACGGCAAGGTCATCGAGACCGGCCGCGCATCGAAGCTGCTCGCCTTCCGCGGCCTTGACCGCGTCCCCGTCGAGGAAGCCCGCGCGGGCGACATCGTCGCGATCGCGGGCCTCGCGCAGGCGACCGTCGCGAACACCATCGCCGACACGAGCGTCAGCGAACCGATCGCGGCGCAGCCGATCGATCCGCCGACGCTGTCGATGCGCTTTGCCGTGAACGACAGCCCGATGGCGGGCCGCGAGGGCAGCAAGGTCACGAGCCGCATGATCCGCGACCGCCTGTTCCGCGAAGCCGAAACCAATGTCGCGATCCGCATCACCGAAAGCGCCGACAAGGACAGCTTCGAAGTCGCGGGCCGCGGCGAGCTCCAGCTCGGCGTGCTCATCGAGACGATGCGCCGCGAAGGCTTTGAACTCGGCATCAGCCGCCCGCGCGTCCTCTATGGCGAGGACGAGGCCGGCAAGCGCACCGAACCCTATGAAACCGTCGTCATCGACGTCGACGACGAACATTCAGGCACGGTCGTCGAAAAGATGCAGGTCCGCAAGGCCGACCTCACCGACATGCGCCCCTCGGGCGGCGGCAAGACGCGCATCACCTTCTCGGGCCCGTCGCGCGGCCTGATCGGCTATCATGGCGAATTCCTGTCGGACACCCGCGGCACCGGCATCATGAACCGGCTGTTCGAGAAATATGGCCCGTACAAGGGCGTGATCGAGGGCCGCAAGAACGGCGTCCTCATCTCGAACGGCGGCGGCGAAGCCGTTGCCTATGCGCTCGGCCCGCTCGAAGAGCGCGGCATCCTCTTCGTCTCGCCCGGCGAGGCGCTGTACGAGGGCATGATCATCGGCGAAAATGCCAAGCCCGACGACCTTGAGGTCAACCCGATGAAGTCGAAGCAGCTCACCAACTTCCGCTCGACGGGCAAGGACGACGCGATTCGCCTGACCCCGCCGAAGCGCATGACGCTCGAACAAGCAATCGCTTATATCGACGACGACGAGATGGTCGAGGTGACCCCGAAGAACATCCGCATCCGCAAGGCGCTGCTCGACCCGCACGAGCGCAAGAAGGCCTCGCGCAAGAAGGAAATGGCGTAAAATATCCACCGGCGGCCCCTCAAAAGGCCGCCGGTTTTCATTTGGGCGGGGGCGGCTTGCATCGCCCGCCGCTTTCGGGGAAGCTGCGGCCTTCGCTTTGAAGGAGACCCCATGGCGATTGCGGTCGATACGGCACCTGGCGGCAAGGCAAAGGTGACGCTGCCCGCGCGGCCCGAACCGCTGATCGTCGACCCGGCGACCACCGCCGTCGTCGTGATCGACATGCAGAACGCCTATGCGTCGAAGGGCGGTTATGTCGATCTTGCCGGCTTCGACATTTCGGGCGCGGCGGGAGTGATCGGGCGGATCGCGCAAGTGCTGGAGGTCGCGCGCGGCGCGGGCATGCCGGTCGTCTATCTGCAGAACGGCTGGGACGCCGACTATGTCGAGGCGGGCGGACCGGGGTCGCCCAACTGGCACAAGTCGAACGCGCTGAAGACGATGCGCGCGCGACCCGAACTGGCGGGGCAATTGCTGGCGCGGGGCGGCTGGGATTATGAGCTGGTCGAGGCGCTGGCGCCGCAGCCCGGCGATATCCGGCTGCACAAGACGCGCTATTCGGCCTTTTTCAATTCGCAGCTCGACAGCACATTGCGTTCGCGCGGCATCCGCACGATCGTCTTCGTCGGCATCGCGAGCAATGTCTGCGTTGAATCGACGCTGCGCGACGCCTTCCATCTCGAATATTTTTCGGTGATGATCGAGGATGCGACGCACCATCTCGGCCCCGATTATGTGCGCGAGGCGACGGTCTATAATGTCGAGAAATTCTTTGGCTGGGTGAGCAACGTCGCCGATTTCTGCGGCAGCATCGGCCAGCGTCCCGTTGGAGAGAGTTGATGCCTTTCGAACCGATCAACCCGCCGCAATTCCCCACCCCGATCGCGCCTTATTCGGCGGGGGCGAAGGCGGGCAACACCGTCTATGTCTCGGGTGTGCTCGCGCTCGGCGAGGGCGGGACGGTGCTGCACGTCGGTGACGCGGCGGCGCAGACGCGGCATGTGCTCGACGTCATCCGGGTCACGCTCGAGGCGGCGGGCGCGACGCTCGAGGACGTGGCGATGAACCATATCTTCCTCAAGGATTTCGCCGATTATGCGGCGTTCAATGCGGTCTACGCCGAATATTTCCCGGGCGCGAAGCCCGCGCGCTATTGCATCAAGGCCGAGTTGGTGAAGCCCGACTGCCTCGTCGAGATTGCCTCGGTCGCGCATATTGGCTGAGGCGGCCGGCCTCTATTATGAAATCCACGGGGCGGAGGATGCGCCGCCGTTGATCCTGTCGTCGGGGCTGGGCGGGTCGGCGACCTATTGGGCGCCGAATATCGAAGCGTTCGCCGAGCATTTCCGCGTCATCGCCTATGACCATCGCGGTACCGGGCGCAGCGACCGCGCCCTGCCCGCGGCGACCTCGGTCGAGGACATGGCGGCCGATGTTCTCGCGCTGATCGACGCGTTGGGGGTCGAGCAAGCCAGATTTGTCGGCCATGCGCTCGGCGCGATGATCGGGATCGAACTGGCGATCATGACCACGCGGATCGAAAAGATCGTCGTGGTCAACGGCTGGCGGACGCTCGATCCGCATACCGCGCGCTGCTTCGATGTGCGGCTGAACCTGTTGAGGGACAGCGGACCCGAGGCTTTCCTCCATGCGCAGCCCTTGTTCCTTTATCCGCCCGACTGGATCTCGGCGCATGATGCCGGGCTGGTTGAGGAGGCGAAGCAGCAGCTGGCCCACTTCGCCGGCGCCGCGACCGTCGAGAAACGGATCGCAGCGGTGCGCGCCTATTCGCCCGACTTGATCGACCTGACCGCAACCGCCGACTGGCTGGTGATCGCGACGCGCGACGACATGCTCGTGCCGCTCGCCAGCGCGCTCGACGTTGCGGCGCCGGTCGGCTGGGCGAAGACCCATGTTTTCGACTGGGGTGGCCACGCGTGCAACGTCACCGACCCCGAGACTTTCAACCGCGTCGTCCTCGATTTCCTTAGGAGCTAAGCCATGCAAGTCGGCGTATTCGTCCCCATCAACAATAATGGGTGGCTGATCAGCGAAAACGCTCCGCAATATATGCCGAGCTTCGACCTCAACAAGCAGATCGCCCAGAGCGCCGAGAAGCACGGGCTCGATTTCCTGCTGTCGATGATCAAGCTGCGCGGCTTCGGGGGAAAGACCGAATTCTGGGAATATGGGCTCGAAAGCTTCACGCTGATGGCGGGGCTCGCCGCGGTGACCGAGAAGATCAAAATCTATGCGACCTGCCCGACGCTTGTGATCCCGCCCGCCTTTGCGGCGCGCATGTGCAACACGATCGACAGCATCAGCCACGGGCGCTTCGGGCTCAATCTGATCACCGGCTGGCAGCGGCCCGAGTACAGCCAGATGGGGCTGTGGCCGGGCGACGAGCATTTCCGCAACCGCTACCAGATGCTCGATGAATATGCCCGCATCCTGCGCGAATTGTGGGGGACGGGACGGAGCGATTTCAAGGGCGACTATTATCAGATGGACGATTGCCTCGTCCGGCCCACGCCCGAAGGCGACATGAAGATCATCTGCGCGGGCTCGTCGGACGAGGGACTCGCCTTCTCGGCGCAGTGGGCTGACTATGCCTTCTGCCTCGGTAAGGGGGTGAACACCCCCACAGCCTTCGCCTTCAACAACGAGCGGCTCGCCGCGGCGACCGCGAAGACCGGGCGCGACGTATCGGTGTTCGTGCTGGTGATGATCATCGCCGCCGAAACCGACGCGGAGGCGATGGCCAAATGGAAGTCGTATAACGACGGGGTCGATGTCGCGGCGATCTCCTGGCTGATGGACCAGGGCGCCGCCGACAAGCACAACGCCACGACCAATGTCCGCCAGCTCGCGGCGCCCGAGGGCGCGGTGAACATCAACATGGGGACGCTGGTCGGCTCCTACGAAAGCGTCGCACGCATGCTCGACGAAATGGCCGAGGTGCCGAACACCGGCGGCGTGCTGTTGACCTTCGACGATTTCATCGAGGGGGTGGAGGCGTTCGGCACGCGCATCCAGCCGCTGATGAAAAGCCGCCGATAAGGGCGCCGATCAGAACTCGATCGACGCCGAGGCCTTGAAGGTGCGCGGGCCGCCCTGGAGCAGGCGGGTGCCGAATGCGCTGAAGGCGTTATAGGCGGTCGCCCAATACCGCTTGTCGGCGACATTATCGACGTTGAAGCGCAGGGTCAGCGGGGTGTTGCCGACCAGCGCGACATAGCGCGCGCCAAGGTCGAAGCGCGTCCAGCTGTTCAGTTCGAGCGTGTTGCTCGCATTCGCCGCCTGCTTGCCGGTATGGACGACGCGGCCGACCAAGGTCAGTTCGGGCAGGAAAGGCAGGTCCCATTCGACATTGGCGTTGGCGAGCAGTTCGGGGACGCCGACCGCGTCATTGCCTTCGTCCACCCCATTTGCCGTGCGACGCAGCTTGGCGTCGAGGACGGTAAGGCCCGAGATGATGCGCAGGCCATCGACCGGCTCGCCGTCGAGCGTGAACTCGGCGCCCTTGTTCCGCTGGGTGCCGTAATTGCCATAGACGATCGTCACCGGGTCGACGAAGGCGTTGGGCTTGTCGATCTGGAACAGCGCGATGCCGGCGTTGAATCGACCGAAATTGAGCTTGCCGCCGACCTCATATTGTTTCGACTTGACCGGGGACAGCGCGGCGCCGGCGTTGACGACGGGCAGCGGCGCGGTGAGCGGGTCGTTGTCATCGTCGTAGCCGACCGGCGCGGTCGAACCCGCGATCAGCCCTTCGATCCGGTTACCGTAAAGCGACAGGCCTTCGACCGGCTTGATGACGATGCCGAACACCGGCGTCGCCGCCGATTCCTTGTAGCCGCCGGTGCGCGCACCATCGGCATAGCTGTACGAGGTCGTCTTGATTTCCTGCAGGCGCAGGCCGCCGGTGACGAGGATGCGGTCGTCCCAGAAACCGAGCGTGTTCGAGACGAAGACGCTCGACAGACGGTTGCGGCTGATCGGGAAGACATCGTCGAGATCGCCGCCGACGAACTGGTTCGGCGCCGGGCGCGGGGCGACGACCGGATCATAGAGATTGGTCGCATAGCCCGCGAAGTCGAAGTCATAGGCGTTGCGGTTGACCTGCCAGTTCACCGCCACGCCGGCGTTGATCTCGCTGCTGATGCCGCCGCCCGCCAGCTTGATGCGGATGCCCGTCGTCGCCGATTCATTATTGTCTTCGCGCGGCACATAGGAGCCCGCGCCCGTCGCCGCGCCGGTCACCGGATTGGCGACGGTGATGCTCGCGGTCGTCTGGTCCTCGCGCCCGTCGCGTGCGCCGACTTTGGCATAAAGCATCGCTTCGTCGGACAGGTCATATTCGAGGCTGAACGTGCCGAAATAATCCTTGGTCAGGATCTGGCTCCACGGCTGCGAATAATTGGTGTCGGCGTCCGGAACGCGCGGGATCACAGCGCCGATGCCGACCTGGCCGCGCCAATATGTCTGGTTCAGCCGCTGGTAGTTGAGGCTGAGCGCAGCGCGCAGCGGGCCGCTGTCATAATCGAGCGTGGCGCCGAGGACGTAGCTCGAGTGGAATTCGTCGTCGATCGCGATGTCGCCGCGGCGCGCCGAGGCGTTGAGGCGCAGGCCCCATTGCTGGTCGGCCCCGAAGCGGCGCGCGACGTCGATCGCGCCCGAGAAATGCGAGGCCGAGGTATAGCCCAGCGTCCCGCGGATGACATCGCGGTCGGCCTTTTTGGGGAGCAGGTTGACGCTGCCGCCGATGCCGCTGCCGCCCGGCGCGGCGCCGTTCAAAAAGGCGCTGGCACCGTTGATCACCTGTACCGACGAGACGAGTTCGGGGGCGACGATCTGGCGTGGGGTGATGCCATAGAGGCCGTTGTAGCCGACGTCGTCCGACGACAGGTCGAAACCGCGGATGACGAAGACTTCGCCCGCGATGCCGAAGCCGAGCGCGGTGCGGATCGTCGGGTCGTTCTCGAGCACTTCGCCGAGCGAGTCGGGCTGCTGGTTCAGAATGAGAGCTTCATTATAGCTGCGGATGTTGAACGGGATGTCCTCGGCCAGCTTGGTGCCGAAGATACCGACGTCGCCGCCGCCGGTCACCTTGGTCTGGTTGTTGCGCTGCGCGGTGACGAGGATCTCGTCGTCGCCCGCCGCGTCCTGCGCCATGGCGGGTGCGGCGATCGCGAGCATCGAGGCACCGGCGGCGAGGCCGATCGCGATGCGGGTGTTCAACTTGGTCATCGATATTCCCCTTCTGGCGCGGCCCTATCCCGCGCAAAATTTCAGGTGCGGCGGGCCTTCATGGCCCAGCCGACGGCGAACACAGGTATGGCGAGCGCGGCCCAGGCCACGGCGTCGCGCCAGCCGTCGCCGGTGAGCGCGACGACCAGCCCGGCGATGCTGACGAGCGCGAGCAGCAGCGGCACGGCGAAGATCGCGCGGAGGCCCCGGCGGCGGCTCATTCGGCCGGCACCAGGTCGCCGCCGCTCTCGACCTCGCGGACGAGCGCGTCGGTGCCGCTGCGGCGCTTGCCGAGCCAGAGATAGAGGCCCGAGCCCAGCACGATCATCGTGAAGAGCGTCAGGACCGCCCAGAGGATCTTGAGCGGCAGCCCGCCATAGTCGCCGAAGTGGAGCGGCTGCGACAGCGCGAGCGCCTTGGTATACCAGGGCATCGGGCGCGCGTCGGTGAACTCGCCCGTCTCGGCATCGATCAGCGCCGAGGTGAGCAACCGCTCGGTCAGCGGCGTGTCGCCTTGGAAGAACACCGCATAATGATGCTTGCTGCTGAACGCGCCGCCGGGAAAGGCGATGAACTGCGGGTTGTTCCCGGGGATTTCGGCGCGCGCCGCGGCCATCGCCTTGTCGATCGAGCCATAATGTTCGGGCGGCACCGCGCCCTTGCCGGCATAGGCCCGGGTCATCGCGGCGAGTTCGGTCATCTGCCAATATTGGAAGATCGGGGTCGCGAGCGCGTTGATCACCCCTGTGGCGCCGACCACGGTCATCCACGCCAGCGCGACGATGCCGAGCAGATTGTGATAGTCGAGCCATTTGAGCCGCGTGCTGCGCGAGGTGCGCAAGGTGCCGAAATCGAGCTTCTTCATGAAGGGCGCGTAGAGCACGACGCCCGAGACGATCGCGACCACGAAGAACAACCCCATCAGCCCCAGGAAGAGCATGCCGGGCAGGCCGAGGAACATGTCGGTGTGGAGCTGGAGCAGGAAGTGCATCACGCCGTCGTCGGCGGTTTCGCCATGCGCCCGGCCGGTCGAACGATCGAAATTCTGGATCGTCATATCCTCGGCAGGAGAATCGGGGCGCGGCGCGGTGGTGATCGTCATCGACGGCTGGTCGTTGTCGAACGCCATGAACACCGGCACCTCGCCGGGGCGGGCGGCGAGCGCCTGTGCCAGCATCTCGTCGAGCGGCTTGAGCCCGGGCGCCTCGCCCGAAGACCCGACCCCGGGCATACCGAATTGCGGCGTGCCTTCGGTCAGCGTGTCGATTTCGTCGTGGAAGATCAAGGGCAGGCCGGTGATGCACAGCATCAGCAGGAAAGCCGTGCTGATAATGCTCGCCCATTTGTGGACGAGGAACCAGACCCGGATGGTCGATCGCTGCATGAGGTCGGGCACAATCTTATTGCGAAGAATAATCAATAGCGCCCTAGGCGGGCGCTGCCATTTTGGCAATGATTATCGATGCAAAGGTCGGGCGAAACTTCCAAGGCGGTCGCGAATGGCAAATGCGGTTTAACCCTCCTTTCACAGGGGGACGCTAAAAGCGTGCGCAGGGGACCATTCGATACGGGGTGGTCCTATGCATATGGTCCATGAAATGCGGCGATTGCGCGCCGAACATGCGGCCCTCGCCACCCTGTCGCGTTTCCTGATGGATATCGTCGCCGCGTCCGTACCACCGCGCCCGACCGAGCTCGCGGCGGTGCGCGGCATGTTCCGCGACACGCTGGTCCGCCACCTGAAATGCGAGGATTGGGTCCTCTATCCGCGGCTCAAGGCGAGCGGCGATCGCGAGCTGACCCGGCTGGCGGGCGAATTCGTCCATGAGATGGGCCATCTGGCCGACGATTTTATCGCCTATGACGCGCATTGGGATGAGGCGCAGGTTGCGGCCGACTGGTCGGGTTTCTGCCGCGAAACCGAAGCGGTGCTCGACGCGATCGCGATGCGGATGGAGCGCGAGGAAAGCGAACTCTATCCGGCCGCCGAACGGCTCGGCGAACCGCTCCGTCGCGCCGC
>VFQO010000268.1_pt1 | contig 64006 bp, 58 predicted proteins | sample 3512331 | NCBI WGS metagenome assembly VFQO01 (sample SAMN10412371, study PRJNA504923) | tailings metagenome | isolation source: Replicate 3 from Balatoc abandoned mine | place: Philippines: Itogon, Benguet | collected 2017-08-28 | reverse complement strand
GCATCAGGCTGGCTTGCAGGTTCAGCAGTTCCTGGGCGTCCTTGACGCTCAGCAGCGCCTGGGTGTTGTTGGCAGACTCGGCCAGCGCAGCCCGGGTGGCTTGCAGGTTGAGTTCCACCAGTTTCTCGACGCCTTCGAAGGCTTTCTGGGTCAGACCGAAAAGGGTCTCGACCTGGGATTTCTGGGCGGCGATGATTTGGTCGGCGGTCAGCATGTCAGTACTCCTGAGAGGTGGATGAAGGGATGCGGTTCACGGTTGCGGCGTGGACACTTGCGGGTTCTTCCGTCCCTTTGCTGCGCTGCAACATGATTCGGATTATAGGGAGCCTGCGGCAGCGTGCAAGCATTTTTTGCTGCGCCGCAACATTCTAGTGTCGGCGTTCTAAATCCGGGGCGCCGGGCTGTGGCTTCGAGCGATCGTCACAATCGCGCCGCGCCCGAGGACGCCCGACCCGTGCACGCCTATTACGCCGACCATTTCGTGCTTCCGCTGCCCAGCGGGCACCGCTTTCCCATGGGGAAATACGCGCGCCTGCGCGAGCGGCTGGCGGCCGAGTTGCCCGCGGTCGAGTTGCGCGAGGCCTTGCCCGCCAGTGACGGTGAGCTGGCGCTGGTGCACACACCCGCCTACGTGCAGGCCATCGCCCAGGGCACACTGGCGCCGGCGTTGCAGCGCGAAATCGGTTTTCCCTGGAGTCCTGCCATGGCCGAGCGGGCGCGTCGCTCGGTGGGGGCCACATTGCAGGCGGCCCGACACGTGATGGCGCAGGGAGGTGGTCTGGCGGCCAATCTGGCCGGCGGCACCCACCATGCCAGTGCGGACAAGGGCGGCGGGTTCTGCGTTTTCAACGATTTCGCCGTCGCAGCGCGCCTGATGCAGGCCGAGCATCTGCGCCGCCGTGGCGCCCGCGATCCGCTGCGCGTGGCGGTCATCGATCTCGACGTGCACCAGGGCAACGGCACGGCCCGCATCTTCGCCAACGACCCGAGCGTTTTCACGCTGTCGCTGCACGGCGCAAAGAATTTCCCGTTCCGCAAGGAGCCGGGCGACATCGACGTGGAGCTCCCCGATGGCACCGGCGACGACGAATACCTGCACGCGCTTGACCTCGCCCTGGACGAGCTGGAGCGCCGCTTCGAGCCGGGCCTGGTGCTCTACCTGGCCGGGGCCGATCCGCACGAAGGCGACCGGCTCGGTCGGCTCAAGCTGAGCTTCGATGGCCTGGAGGCGCGCGACCGGCGCGTGATGGACTGGGCCTGGCGACGCGGCCTGCCACTGGTCTTTGCCATGGGCGGCGGCTATGGCCACGATCTCGAAGCCACGGTGCAGGTGCAGGTGAACACCTACCGCACGGCGCTGACGTACGAGCGGCGCTGGCAGGTCGCGCAGGCGGCGGCCGGTGCAACCCCCCCGGTCATGCGCTGGCACAATGCCCGCCCATGACCGCGAACCCCCCGGCCCCACGCCCGACCCCGCGGCCCCGCAGCGACTACCGCGCTTTCCGCGCCATCACCACCCGCTGGGCCGACAACGACGTCTATGGGCACGTCAACAACGTCGTCTACTACAGCTGGTTCGACACCGCGGTCAATGCACACCTGATCGAAGCAGGTGCGCTTGACATCCACGAAGGCGGCGTGATCGGCCTGGTGGTGGAAACGCAATGCCACTACTTCGCGCCGCTGGCCTTTCCGCAGACGGTTTGGGCCGGCATTCGCGTGGCGCACCTGGGCAGCTCCAGCGTGCGCTACGAGGTTGGCCTGTTCGCTGACGGCGCCGACACCACCGCCGCGCACGGCCATTTCGTGCATGTCTATGTGGATCGCCACACCCGCCGCCCGGTGCCGCTGCCGGCCGGCTTCAAGAGCATTCTGGAGACCCTGCGATGAACCTGGCCGAGACCGTGATCGACCCCGCAAGCGTGGACGCCGCGATCACAACCCGCATGTCGATGCGTGCCTTCCTGCCCACCCCGGTGCCGCGCGAGACGATCGAGCACATCCTGGACGTGGCGCGGCGAGCGCCGTCGGGCACCAACACCCAGCCCTGGAAGGTCTACGTCTTGCAGAACGCCGCGCGCGACGAACTGGTGGCCAAGGTCTGCGCCGCGCACGAAGCGATCTACGCCAACCCGGCGCTGGCCGCCGAATACCGCGAGGAATACGACTACTACCCCGAGAAGTGGGTCAGCCCCTATATCGACCGCCGGCGTGAGAACGGCTGGGGCCTGTACGGGTTGCTCGGCATCAACAAGGGCGAGAAGGACAAGATGCATGCGCAGCACCAGCGCAACTTCAAGCTGTTCGACGCGCCCGTGGGCCTGATGTTCACGCTCGATCGCGTCATGGGCCGCGGCTCGCTGGTGGACTACGGCATGTTTCTGCAGAACATCATGGTCGCCGCGCGCGGCCACGGCCTGCACACCTGCCCGCAGGCGGCCTGGAACGGCTTTGCGAAGATCATCCTGCCCCACATCGGCGCCGGGCCCGACGAAATGCTGGTCTGCGGCATGGCCCTGGGCTACGCCGACCCGGACGCGCCGGTCAATGGCTTTCACACCCCGCGCGAGCCTGTATCCGCTTTCACGCACTGGCTCGGCTGAACCCCTCAATGCAACAGGAGACGACCATGATCACCACCCCCAGCGGCCTGCAATACGAAGACACCGTCACCGGCCAGGGCGAGGAAGCCCGCGCGGGCCGTCCGGTGCAGGTGCACTACACCGGCTGGCTCTACCAGGACGGCGTGGCCGGCCGCAAGTTCGATTCCAGCAAGGACCGCGGTCAGCCGTTTGAATTCCCGCTCGGCATGGGCCACGTCATCCGTGGCTGGGACGAGGGCGTTCAGGGCATGAAGGTTGGTGGCACGCGCCGCCTGGTGATCCCGCCCGAGCTGGGATACGGTGCGCGCGGTGCCGGCGGCGTGATCCCGCCCAACGCCACGCTGCTGTTCGAAGTCGACCTGCTGGCCGTCTGATCGGGGAGTCCTGCGTGAGATCGCTTGTTCCCAGGGCGCTGGCCCTGACCTTCCTGCTGCTGCCCGGCCTGGCGCTGGCGGCCGACCTCGACGGCAGCCAGCTCTCCATCTGGTGGGGCGTGCCCTTCGCGGGCGTGTTGCTGTCGATTGCCATCATGCCGCTGGTCGCGCCGATCTTCTGGCATCACCATTTCGGCAAGGTGTCCGCGGCCTGGGCGCTGGTCTTCCTGATCCCCTTCGCGCTCACCTTCGGCGCCGGTGCCACCGGTGCGGCCGTGGTGCATGCGGCGCTGGCCGAGTACATCCCGTTCATCATCCTGCTGACGGCGTTGTTCACGGTGGCCGGCGGCATCTTCGTGCGCGGCAACCTGCACGGCAGCCCTGGCCTGAACACCGGCATCCTGGCCATTGGCGCGGTCCTGGCCAGCTTCATGGGCACCACCGGTGCATCCATGCTGCTGATCCGCCCGCTGATTCGTGCGAACGACAACCGCAAGCACCAGGTGCATGTGGTGGTGTTCTTCATCTTCATCGTCTCCAACGCCGGCGGCGCGCTCACCCCGCTGGGTGATCCGCCGCTGTTCCTGGGCTTCCTCAAGGGCGTCGACTTCTTCTGGACCGTGGTCAACATGTGGGCCAAGACCGGCTTCATCGTTGTTGTCCTGCTGGCGCTCTTCTATGCGATCGACTGGTGGTACTACCACAAGCGGGAAGAAGTCCGCCCCGTGGACCCGACGCCCGACACCGAGCGCCTGGGCTTCGTGGGGTCGGTGAACTTCGCGCTGCTGGCGGTGGTGGTGGGCCTGGTGCTCATGAGCGGCCTGTGGAAGTCGTCGGTGGTGTTCAACATCGCGGGCACCGAGGTCGGTCTGCCCGGCATCCTGCGCGATGTCGGCCTGATCATCGTCGCGCTGATTTCGCTGCGCATCACGCCGGCGGCGGCACACGAAGGCAACCAGTTCAACTGGGCACCGATGCAGGAAGTGGCCAAACTCTTCGCGGCCATCTTCCTCACCATCATCCCGGTGATCGCCATGCTCAAGGCGGGCGTTGACGGCCCGTTTGCGGCGGTCATCCGCGCCGTCACGCTGCCCGATGGCTCGCCCGACAACGCGATGTACTTCTGGGCGACCGGCGTGCTGAGTTCGTTCCTCGACAACGCGCCGACCTACCTGGTGTTCTTCAACACCGCCGGTGGCGACCCGCAGGTGCTCATGACCACGCTGGCGCCCACGCTCATCGCCATCTCGGCCGGCGCGGTGTTCATGGGGGCCAACACCTACATCGGCAACGCACCCAACCTCATGGTCAAGGCCATCGCCGAAGACCGCGGCGTCAAGATGCCCAGCTTCTTCGGCTACATGGCCTGGTCGGTCGGCATCCTGGTGCCACTGTTCGTGGTCGTGACCTGGATCTGGTTCCTCTGAACACGCAGCCGCAAACAACAACAAGGAGACTTTCATGGCCGGCAAACCCGCCATCCTCGTCAGCCGCAAGATATTTCCCGATGTGGTCGAGCACCTGCGCCGCCACTTCGAGGTCGATCACAACGACAGCGACGGCGTGCTCGCACCCGCGCAACTCATCGAGCGCCTGCAGGGCAAGGTGGGTGCGCTCACCACCGGCAGCGAGCGCATCGACGGTGCCGTCGCTGCCGCCTGCCCGCAGTTGCGCATCGTCGCCAACATCGCGGTGGGCTTCAACAACTTCGACGTGCCCGCGCTGAGCGCTGCCGGCGTGCTGGCCACCAACACGCCCGACGTGCTCACCGAAACCACGGCCGACTTCGGCTTCGCGCTGCTCATGGCCACGGCGCGTCGCATCACCGAGAGCGAACACTTCCTGCGCGCCGGCCAGTGGAACCGCTGGGCGCTCGACATGTTTGCGGGCGCCGAGGTGCATGGCAGCACCCTGGGCATCCTGGGCATGGGCCGCATCGGCCAGGCCATTGCGCGCCGTGGCGCGCACGGCTTCGGCATGAATGTGATCTACCACAACCGTTCGCGGCTGGATGCGGCCACCGAGGCCGAGTGCAAGGCTCGTTACGTGGACAAGGCCACACTGCTGCGCGAGGCCGATCACCTCATCCTCGTGCTGCCCTACAGTGCCGAGAGCCACCACGCCATCGGCGCGGCCGAGATGGCGCAGATGAAACCCACGGCCACGCTCACCAACATCGCGCGCGGCGGCATCGTGGACGACGCGGCGCTTGCGGTGGCGCTCAAGGAGCGGCGCATTGCAGCGGCCGGCCTTGACGTGTTCGAGGGCGAGCCCAAGGTCCATCCGGACTTGCTCACCGTGCCCAACGTGGTGCTCACGCCGCACATCGCCAGCGCCACCATCCAGACGCGCCGTGCCATGGCCTTGCTGGCGGCCGACAACGTGATCGATTACCTCACCGCCGGGCGGCCGCGCACGCCACTCAATGGCGAGATCATCGGAAAGGGCGCGCGAGCGTGATGACTTCCTGGCTGCTGGTGGCCCTGCTGGTGCTGGTGGCCATTGCCTTGCTGCTGCAGGTGGTGCTGCTGCGTCGCCAGCCCGCGCCCGATGCCACCGAGCTGGCGCACCGCCAGGCGGTGCTGGGGCAGTTGCAGCAGGTCGCGCAGCGCGTCGAACATGTGGAGAGCGAGCTGCGCCGTGAGGTGGCGGACAACGCACGCGCCGCCCGCCAGGAACAGCAGCAGAGCCTGGCGCGATTTCAGGAGTCGCTCACCGCGCAATCGGCCGAGACCACGCGCACGCAGAACGCGCAGCTCGATGGCTTTGCACAGCAACTGGTGCAACTGCGTGGCGCCCTGGGCGACGCGCTCACGCGCCAGTTGCAGGACATGAGCGAGGCCAACGCGCGCCGGCTGGCCGAGATCCGCACCACGCTGGATGCCCAGCTCACGCAGCTGCAGCAGGGCAACGCCGCCAAGCTCGACGAAATGCGTGCGGTGGTCGACGAGAAGTTGCAGAGCACCTTGCAGGCGCGCCTGGGCGAGAGCTTCAAGCAGGTGGCCGATCGGCTGGAGCAGGTGCACAAGGGTCTGGGCGAGATGCAGACGCTGGCGCAGGGCGTGGGTGATCTCAAGCACTTGCTCACCAACGTGAAGACGCGCGGCATGTTCGGCGAGGCCCAACTGTCCGCGCTGCTGGAGCAGGTGTTCGCGCCCGACCAGTACGCCACGCAGGTGGCCACGCGCCCGGGCAGTCGCAATGTGGTCGACTTCGCGATCCGCCTGCCCGGGCGCGGCGATGACGGTGCGCCGTGCTGGCTGCCGATCGACGCCAAGTTCCCCAACGAGGACTACGAGCGCCTGCTCGACGCGCAGCAACGTGCCGACGCAGAAGCCGCCGAAACCGCGGGCAAGGCGCTGGAACAGCGCATTCGCCTGGAAGCCAAATCCATGGCCGAGAAATACCTCGAGCCGCCACACACCACCGATTTCGCCATCCTGTTCCTGCCCACCGAGGGCCTGTATGCCGAAGTGCTGCGCCGCCCCGGGCTGATGGAGCTGCTGCAGCGCGAGCACCGCATCACGCTGGCCGGCCCGACCACGCTCATGGCCATGCTCAACTCGCTGCAGATGGGCTTTCGCACGCTGGCGCTGGAGAAGCGCAGCAGCGAGGTCTGGCAGGTGCTGGGCGCCGTCAAGACGGAGTTCGGCAAGTTCGGTGACGTGCTCGCCAGGGTGAAGGGGCAGACGCAGACCGTGCTCAACACACTGGAGCAGGCCGAGGTGCGCAGCCGCGCCATGGGCCGCGCGCTCAAGACCGTCGAGGCCCTGCCGCAGGATCGCAGCAGCGCACTGCTGCCGCTCGATAACGACCCCACCGAGGCAACTTGAACCCGCGTCTGCGTGTGGATCTGCTGCGGCTCATCGGCTCGCAGATCTGTGTGCACGCCTGCATGACGGGTTTTCGCATGGCCGCGCCGCTGATGGCGCTGCGCGAGGGGCACGGTGCGCTCTCGGTGGGCGTGCTGCTTGCCCTGTTCGCGGTCTCGCCCGCGGTGCTGGCCTTGCCGGCGGGCCGCTTTGCCGACCGCCACGGCCTGCGACACCCGGTCCGGGTGGCCGTCATGGTGGCCAGCCTGGGGGCCTTGCTGGCGGTCGCCTGGCCGGCGTTCTGGGTGTTGTGTCTGTCGGCCACGGCCTGTGGCGCAGCCAGCGGCATCGCCATGATTGCATTGCAACGCCACGTGGGCCGGCTCGCTCACGACGCGACCGAGCTGCGCCAGGTGTTCAGCTGGATGGCGGTCGGCCCCTCGATCTCCAACTTCCTCGGGCCGCTGCTGGCGGGCGTGGTCATCGACACGGCGGGCTTTCGCTGGGCCTATCTGCTGCTGGCAACGCTGCCCTGGCTGGCCTGGTGGTTCGTGCAGCGCACACACGAATTGCCGCGCGAGCCCGCGCCGGCGGACGACCGCAAGCGCTCGTCCTGGGATTTGCTGCGCAACGCCGACTTCCGCCGCCTGATGGCGCTCAACTGGCTGCTGTCGTCCTGCTGGGATGTGCACACCTTCCTGGTGCCGGTGCTCGGCCACGAGCGCGGCCTGAGTGCGACGGCCATTGGCGCGATCCTGGGTGGCTTCGCGCTCGCCGCCACCGCGATCCGACTGCTCATGCCGTGGATCGCCGCGCGATTGCGCGAGTCGGCGGTGATCGCCAGCGCCATGTTTGCCACGGCGGTGCTCTTCGGCCTGTACCCGTTTGCGCACGCCGCCTGGGCCATGGCGGGGTTGTCGGTGTTGCTGGGCTTCGCCCTGGGTTCGGTGCAGCCGATGATCATGAGCATGTTGCACCAGATGACCCCGTCGCACCGGCACGGCGAGGCGCTTGGCCTGCGTGCCATGGCCATCAATGGTTCCAGCGTGGTCATGCCCTTGCTGTTCGGCACCGCAGGCGCGGCCGTGGGCGTGGCTTACGTGTTCTGGGCCGTGGGCGCGGTGGTGGGCTCGGCGTCGCCGATGGCCTGGCGCCTGCGCCCCCCGCCCACGCGGCCCGAGCGCTCGCGGCTTTGACGCGGCGGGGGCGACAGCCGCAGCCCCAGCCCGCCGAGGTAGGCGTCCATGGTCTGGCGGCCGCACTTCACGAGATCGAAGGCGCCGGGGTCGAGCAACCAGTTCTGGATCAACCCGTCCACCATCACGTGCAGGCCGAGCGCGGCGGTGGCCAGGGGCACAGGCAACGCCACACCCTGGCGGCGCACCGTTTCGCGAAGGGCGGCGCGCGTCATCGCCATGCACTCGTTGCGCACGCGTAGGTGGCGCTCGCGCACGGCCTGCATCTCGTCGGTGTATTCCACCTTGTGCGTGGCCACCTCGAACACACGGCGCGTGCGCTCGTCGCTGGCTGTCTGGCGCAAGGCCCGGGTCATCGAATCGCGCAGCGACTGCAGCGGATCGTCGTGTGCGGGCGCCATCTGGCCGACTTCGGCCAGCGACGACTCCAACGGCATGCTCACGCGCTCCATCATCGCGTTGAACAGATCGGCCTTGTCGCGGAAATGGTGGTACACCGCGCCTCGGGTGGCGCCAGCCGCAGTGGCAATGTCGGCCAGCGTGGTGCTGGACACGCCCTTGGCCTGGAACAGGCGCTCGGCTGCATCGAGCAGCCGGCTCTTTGTCTCCAGGGCTTCGGTTTTCGTGCGGCGTACCATCAATGGGCTCCGTGGGAGCGGGGTGATTACAAGCCTGTAACTATACATACATCCATGTATGTATACTCGTTTCCCTCGTTCGAAGCCTGCCGAACACCGAGGTCATTCCCCATGCCAACGTCACACTTCCTGCCGCGTCCACGCGCGGCCCGCCCCCTTGTTGCCCTGGCCTTCGCGGTCGCCCTGGTGGCTTGTGGAAAATCCGAAGCGCCTGCCCAGGCCGGCGGGGGTGCTCCGCCACCGCCCGAGGTGGGTGTCATCACTGTTCAACCCGGTGACGTGGGACTCGTCAACGAGTTGCCCGGTCGCCTGGAGGCATCGCGCGTGGCGCAGGTGCGGGCCCGTGCCGCGGGCATCCTGCAGCAGCGCCTGTTTCGCGAGGGCAGCGAGGTCAAGGCCGGCCAGCGCCTGTTCCAGATCGATGCGGCCCCTTACCAGGCCTCACTGCAAAGTGCGCGGGCCACGCTGGCACGTGCCGAAGCCAACCTGGGCCAGGCGCGCACGCTGGCCGAGCGCTACGCACCGCTGGTGAAGGAAAACGCCGTCAGCCAGCAAGAGTATGCGAACGCACTGGCTGCACAGAAGCAGGCCGAGGCCGACGTGGCCGCGGGCCGCGCAGCCGTGCGCACGGCCGAGATCAACCTGAGCTACGCCAACGTCACGGCGCCGATCGGCGGGCGCATCGGCCGTGCCCTGGTGACCGAGGGCGCGCTGGTGGGGCAGGGCGAAGCCACGCAACTGGCCGTGATCCAGCAGATCCACCCCATGTACGTGAACTTCACGCAATCGGTCGGTGAGGTCTATCGCCTGCGCCGCGCTTTCGAGGCCGGCCAGCTCAAGGGCACCGGCAAGGACGTGGCCCGGGTGCGTGTGGTGCTGGAGGACGGCAGCGTCTACCGCCTCGAAGGCCGGCTGCTGTTCTCCGACCTCACGGTGGACAGCACGACGGGGCAGGTCAGCCTGCGCGCCGAGATTCCGAACCCCGAGGGGCAACTGTTGCCCGGACTGTACGTGCGCGTGCGCATCGAGCAGGCCACCGCAAGCGACGCGGTGCTGCTGCCCCAACAGGCGGTGACGCGCAGCGCGCAGGGCGATACGGTGCTGGTGGTCGATGGCGAGGGCATGGTTTCGCCGCGCACCGTCACGCTCGGTGGTGAGCAAAACGCCCAGTGGGTGGTGCTCGGGGGCCTCAAGCCTGGTGACCGTGTCGTGGTCGATGGTTTCCAGAAGATGCGACCGGGTGCGCCCGTCAAGCCGGTGCCATGGATCCGTCCTGGCGAAACCGCTCCCGCGGTGAAGTCGAGCTGAAGGAAGCGCGCACATGGCCAGGTTCTTCATCGACCGCCCCATCTTCGCGTGGGTGATCGCGCTCTTCATCATGGTGCTGGGCGCCGTGTCCATCACGCAGTTGCCGATCGCGCAATACCCGCCGGTGGCGCCACCCTCCATCGTCGTCAACGCCACCTACCCCGGCGCTTCGGCCAAGACGCTGGAGGACTCCGTGCTCTCCGTCATCGAACAGGAGATGAACGGATCGCCCGGGTTGATCTACATGGAGTCGGTGGCGCAGGCCAACGGCACCGGCTCGATCACGCTGAGCTTTCAGCCCGGCACCAATGCCGACCTCGCGCAGGTGGATGTGCAGAACCGCCTCTCGCGTGCGTCACCGCGCTTGCCGGCGGCGGTGACGCAGCAGGGTGTGCGCGTTGACAAGTCGCGCAGCAACTTCCTGCTCTTTGCCATCCTCACCAGCGACGACCCGAAGTGGGACCCGGTGGCGCTGGGCGACTACGCCATGCGCAGCGTGCTGCCCGAACTGCAGCGCGTGCCCGGCGTCGGTCAGGCGCAGTTGTTCGGCACCGAGCGCGCCATGCGCATCTGGATCGATCCGGCCCGCCTGCTCGGCTTCAACCTCAGTGCCGCCGATGTGACCGCCGCCATCCGCGCCCAGAACGCACAGGTCTCGGCCGGTGAGATCGGCGCGTTGCCCAATGTGGCGGGGCAGGGCATCTCGGCCACCGTGGTCGTCAGCGGGCAGCTCAGCTCCGCGGAGGAGTTCGGCAACATCGTGCTGCGGTCGGACCCCAGCGGCGCCACCGTGCGGCTCAAGGACGTGGCCCGCATCGAGCTTGGTGCGCAGGCGTATGCCACGTCGGCGCGCCTGAACGGCAAGACGTCCACCGGCATCGGTGTGCAGCTCTCGCCCAGCGGCAATGCGTTGGCCACGGCGGACGCGGTGCGCGCCAAGCTCACCGAGCTGGAGCGATTCTTCCCCGAAGGCATGAGCTGGGCCATTCCCTACGACAGTTCGCGCTTCGTGAAGATATCGATCGAACAGGTGGCGGTGACCTTGCTGGAGGCCATTGCGCTGGTGTTCGCGGTGATGTTCCTGTTCCTGCAGAACCTGCGCTACACCATCATCCCGACCATCGTGGTGCCGGTCGCGCTGCTGGGTACGTTCGCCACGCTCATGGCGATGGGTTTTTCCATCAACGTGCTCACCATGTTCGGCATGGTGCTGGTGATCGGCATCGTCGTGGACGACGCCATCGTGGTGGTGGAGAACGTCGAACGCATCATGAGCGAGGAAGGCTTGCCGCCGCTGCAGGCCACCCGCAAGGCAATGGGCCAGATCTCTGGCGCCATCATCGGTGTGACGGTGGTGCTGATCGCGGTGTTCGTGCCGTTGGCGTTCTTTGCCGGTTCGATCGGCAACATCTACCGCCAGTTTGCGGCGGTCATGGGCGTCTCGATCGCGTTCTCCGCCTTCATGGCCCTGTCGCTCACGCCGGCGCTGTGCGCCACCTTGCTCAAGCCCGTGGTCAAGGGTCATCACGTCGAGAAGAAGGGCTTCTTCGGCTGGTTCAACCGCGGCTTCGCGCGCACCACGAATGGCTACACCGGCTTCGTGAGTGCACTGCTGCCGCGCGCTGGGCGTATGCTCATAATCTACTTGGTCATCGGCGCTGCCGCGGCCTGGGTGTATCGAAGCCTCCCCACGTCCTTCCTGCCCCAGGAGGACCAGGGCACCATGCTGGTCAACGTGCAGTTGCCGCCCGGAGCCACGCAGGAGCGTGCACGTGCGGTGATGGAGCAGGTCGAGGACTTCGTGCTCGAACAACCCGAGGTGGAGTCCATGGTGTCGGTGATGGGCTTCAGCTTCTCCGGCCAGGGCCAGAACGCCGCGCTCGCGTTCGTCACCCTCAAGGACTGGGCCGAGCGCAGCGATCCGGGCAGTTCAGCACAGGCACTGGCGGGCCGTGCCTTTGGCGCGCTCTCCGGCATCCGAGACGCGTTCATCTTCCCGCTGAGCCCGCCGCCCATTCCCGAACTCGGCTCCTCGTCGGGTTTCAGCTTCCGCTTGCAGGACCGCGCCGGCCTCGGCCGCGATGCGCTGCTGCAGGCGCGCGGCCAATTGCTGCAACTGGCTTCCCAAAGCCCTGTGCTCGCCCAGGTGCGCCCCGACGGCCTGGAGGACGCGCCCCAGTTGCAGCTCGACATCGACCGTGACCGCGCGCAGGCACTGGGCGTGGGCTTCGATGCCATCAGCAACGCCATCGGCACCGCACTCGGCTCGAGCTACGTGAACGACTTCCCCAACAGCGGCCGTTTGCAGCGCGTGATCGTGCAGGCCGACGCACCCGCCCGCATGCAGCCTGACGATCTGCTCGAACTCAACGTGGTGAACAACCGCGGCGAGGCGGTGCCTTTGTCTGCGTTCGCGAGCACGAAATGGGTGAGCGGCCCGATGCAGACCGTGCGCTACAACGGCTATCCCGCCATACGCATCACCGGTGCCGCCGCCCCAGGGCGCAGCACGGGCGAGGCCATGGCCGAGATGGAGCGACTGGCCGCGCAATTGCCTCAAGGCTTCGGCTACGAATGGACCGGTACCTCACGCGAGGAAAAGCTCGCGGGCTCGCAGGCGCTCGTGCTCTATGGCTTCGCCATCCTGGCCGTGTTCCTGTGCCTGGCCGCGCTTTATGAGAGCTGGACCATCCCGTTGTCGGTGATCCTCGTGGTGCCGCTGGGGGTGCTTGGCGTGTTGCTGGCCACCTTGTTGCGGGGCTATGAGAACGACGTGTACTTCCAGGTGGGCCTCATCACCATCATCGGTCTGTCGGCCAAGAACGCGATCCTGATCATCGAGTTCGCCAAGGACGTGCAGGCTCAGGGCAAGAGCGCACTGGAAGCCGCCCTCGCGGCGGCGCGGATGCGCTTTCGCCCGATCGTCATGACCTCGATGGCCTTCACGCTCGGCGTGGTGCCGCTGGCCATCGCCTCGGGTGCAGGCTCGGCGAGCCAGCGCGCCATCGGCACCGGTGTGATCGGCGGCATGCTCACGGGCACCGCACTTGCCGTCATCTTCGTGCCGCTGTTCTTCGTCGTGGTGCGGCGCCTGTTCAAGGGCAGTGAACGCCAGCACCAACGCGATCTTGAAAGCGCCCGCGCACATGGAGCCTACAGCGATGAATCGTGACCTCACCATCCGCTTGAGCCCGCTGGTTGCCGCCCTGCTGCTGGCCGGCTGCTCGATGATTCCCTCCTACGAGCGCCCTGCGGCCCCCGTGCCGCAAGCCTTTCCGCTGGCGGCGGACACACCTTCGCAACGCAGCGCGGCCGACACCGACTGGCGCGCTTTCGTGCAGAACCCGCAACTTCGCACGCTCATCGAGCGCGCATTGGCCAACAACCGCGACCTGCGCGTGGCCACGCTCAACATCGAGCGTGTGCGTGCGCAGTACCAGATCCAGCGCGCCAACCAGTTCCCCACGATCAACGCCGCGGCCAGCGGCAACCGCCAGCCCGACGGCAATGGCGGCATCCAGAGCGCCTACAGCGTGGGCCTGGCCATGAGCGCCTGGGAGATCGACTTCTTCGGCCGCCTCGGGGCACTCAAGGAAGCGGCGCTGGCCGAATACCTGGCCAGCGAGCAGGCGCGCAACGCCGCCCAGACCAGCCTGGTTGCCGCGGTGGCCAGCAGCTGGCTGAGCCTGCAGGCCAACGAGGCGCTGCTGGCGATCACGCGCCAGACCCTGGCCTCGCGCGAAGACTCGCTGCGTCTGACCAGGCTGCGCTTTGACAACGGTGCCACGTCCGCACTCGACCTGCGCCAGGCCGAATCGCTGGCGGCCACGGCGCGTGCCGCTTTTGCGCAGCAGCAGCGTGCACGTGCGCTCGACGCGAACGCGCTCAACCTCCTGGTGGGCGACAGCGTTCCCACCGAGCTGCTGCAGGTGGCCGAGGGCGAAGCCGCCTTGCTGGCCGATGTGCCGGCGGGCCTGCCGTCCGATCTGCTGACCCGCCGCGCCGACATCCTGCAGGCCGAGCAGGCGCTGATTGCCGCGAACGCCAACATCGGTGCCGCACGCGCGGCCTTCTTCCCGCGCATCTCGCTCACCGCCAGCGTGGGCACCGCCAGCAGCGAGCTCTCGGGCCTGTTCAAGGACGGCTCCTGGGGTTTCACGCTGAGTCCGCAGGCGCTGCTGCCGATCTTCGACGCCGGGCGCAACCGCGCCGGGCTCGAGGCGGCCGAAGCGACGCGCGACATCGCCATCGCCCAATACGAGAAGGCGATCCAGACCGCGTTCCGCGAAGTGGCCGACGCGCTGGCTGGCCGGGCCACGCTGGCCGATCAACTCCAGGCTCTGCGCGACCAGGTCACGGCCGAAACCGACCGCTTGCGGCTGGCCGATCTGCGCTATCGCAGCGGCGTGGCGAGCTTTCTGGACGTGCTGGACGCCCAGCGCTCGCTGTTCGCTGCGCAGCAGGCCGAAGCTCAGACGCGCCTGGCGCTACAGCAAAACCGCGTGGCGCTGTATGCGGCGCTGGGCGGCGGATGGGCAACGCAGCCCTGACGCTGGCAGCTCAAGCCGCCGCCGGCAGGTTGTAGAAGCGCACGATCGCGTCCCACGCGTCCTTCGGGTCGTCCACGTACTCGAAGAGCTGCAGGTCTTCCGGAGAGATCGTGCCTTCCTCGACCAGCAGGTCGAGGTTGATCAGGCGCTTCCAATAGTCGCTGCCGTAGAGCACGATGGGCACCGGCTTGGCCTTCTTGCACTGCACCAGGGTGATCACCTCGAACAGCTCGTCGAGCGTGCCGAAGCCGCCCGGGAACGCGAGCAAGGCCTTCGCGCGCATCATGAAGTGCATCTTGCGCAGCGCGAAGTAGTGGAACTTGAAGCTCAGCTCGGGTGAGATGTAGGGGTTGGCCGCCTGTTCATGCGGCAAGGCAATGTTCAGGCCCACGGTGAGCGCGCCCTCGTCGTGCGCGCCACGGTTGGCCGCCTCCATCACGCCGGGGCCACCGCCGGTGCAGATGAACAGCTTGTCCTGGCTCGGGCACCGCGCGCTGTAGCGCGCCACCATGCGCCCGAATTCGCGTGCGCGGTCGTAGTAGTGGGCGTTGCGCACCAGCGCGCGCGCCTTGGCGATCGCGCGTGCGTCACCACCCGCCTCGGCGGACACGAGCGCAGCCTCGGCCTCGCTGCGTTCGCGAAAGCGCGCGCTGCCGAACACCACGATGGTGTTCTCGATGCCGAGCTGTTGCTGCGTCAGATCCGGCTTGAGCATCTCGAGCTGGAAGCGGATGCCGCGCGTCTCGCGGCGCAGCAGGAACTCAGGGTCGGCAAAGGCAAGCCGGTACGCGTCGGCCTGCAGCGGGTGCCCGTTGTCCGCGTGGGCTTGCAGTTCTGCCCAGGCGTCGGCCAGGCGTCGTTCGGTGATGTCGTGATGGGTTTCCATGGCGATTCTTCAGGGCCTGTTCAGAGTCCGATGGCCAGCGCCAGTGGCACGAACACCACCGCGAGCGCATTGCCCACCATGATGGAGGCGGCCACCTTCTCGGGCTCTTGATGGTATCGGTCGGCCAGCATGTACTGGATGACGGCCGGCGGAAGGGCTGCAAACAGCAGCAGTTGCCCGCGTGCCGCGCCCTCCAGACCGAGGGCCCAGACCAGCGGAATGCCGATGGCCAGGCCGATGACGGGCCGCGCGAGGGCGCCGAGCAGGCCAAGGGCCAGCCCCGAGCGCGTGAGTGCCGTGAGCCGAACGCCGAGCGCAAACAGCATCAAGGGCAACGACGCATCGCCGAGCAGCTTCAGGCCCGACAGCAGCACCGGCGGCGGGCGCAGTTCGGTGGCTGCGCTGAAGAAGCCGAGCAGGGTGGCGATCATCAGCGGGCTGGTGAGCAAGTCGCGCGTTCGTGCGGCGCTGCTCGTGATGCGCGCCCCCAGCGAGAAGTGGAGCAGGTTGCTGACCGAGAACAACGCCACCGCAGCGCCGAAGTGCTGCGGCCCGAAGGCCAGCAGCGCGAGCGGCAGGCCCATGTTGCCGCAGTTGTTGAACATGGCCACGGGCACCAGGGTGCGCGGCTGGGCACCGAAGGCGCGCGCCAGCGGCCAGGCGAGCAGCCCGCTGCCCAGGATGAGCACCGTGCCGCCGATCAGCAGCGGCACGTGCTCGCCGAGCGCAAAGTCGCGCGAGGCCAGCGCGGAGTACACCAGCAGCGGCGCCAGCACGTCGAGCGCGATGCGGTTGAAGCTGCTCAGGTCCACCGGCTTGCGACGCGCGTAGCCGTAGCCGATGGCCACGATCAGGAACACCGGGATGATGACGTCGGCGATGCGGGCGATGAGTTCCATGGGGTTCAATGCAGAAGGGCTCCATTCGGAGCCCTTCGTGTCTTTCGACGGATGTCTTTGATCAGACGCGCTTGCGGTATTCGCCGGTGCGGGTGTCGATCTCGATCTTGTCGCCCTGGCTCACGAAGAGCGGCACGGGCACTTCGAAACCGGTGGCGATCTTGGCGGGTTTGAGCACCTTGCCCGACGTGTCGCCCTTGACGGCGGGTTCGGTCCAGGTGATTTCGCGCACGACGCTGGTGGGCAGTTCGACCGAGATCGCCTTGCCTTCGTAGAACACCACTTCGACGGCCATGCCGTCTTCGAGGTAGTTCAGGGCGTCACCCATGTTCTCGGCTTCCACCTCGTACTGGTTGTAGTCGGCGTCCATGAACACGTACATGGGGTCGGCGAAGTAGGAGTAGGTGCACTCCTTGTGGTCCAGGATGATCTGGTCCATCTTGTCGTCGGCCTTGAAGACGACTTCGGTGCCGATGTTGCCGAGCAGGCCCTTGAGCTTCATGCGCACGGTGGCGGCACCGCGGCCGCCGCGTGCGTATTCGGTGCGCAGCACGATCATCGGGTCCTTGCCGTGCATGATCACGTTGCCGGCACGGATTTCCTGGGCGATTTTCATAACGGGGTTCCAGTGTTGGGTGCCCGTTGGCCGGGCGTGTAGGCGTGAGCGGGTGGCCTGGGCGTGGCGCCCGCCGGCCGCAGCCCGGCACCTCCCGGTCCGGGCCATCGATCACAAAGCCCGCGATTTTACCTTTTTCGGGCCACGAAGCCCGTGAGCTGGCTGACCAGGTCGTCCTGGGCCAGCAGGCGCGCGCGGGCGGCCAGGGCCACTTCGCGCCAGCTGTCCACCACCGCCCAACCCGGCCACTTGGCCGGTGCGCGGTCGATGCCGTTCCACTGGCGGTGCAGCGCGCGCAGGCTGGCCGGGGCATCGAGCCAGTCCAGGAAGGCCTGCAACTTGGCGTGGTGCGCGTCGTCGTGCTGCGGGTAGATGTGCCACACGAAGGGCTGGCCGGCCCACAGCGCGCGCACCAGCGAGTCCTCGCCGCGCACGAAGTTGAGATCGCTGGCCCACAGCAGCTCGTCGAACGCGGGCTGGGCCAGATAGGGCAGGGTCTGGCGGCGCGCGCCGGGCGCCAGCGGCAGGCACTGGCTGGCGGCGGCGGCGCGCCCCGGCGTGACGAGCCAGTGCGCGTCGGCCTGCGCCAGCACCGCGGGCAAGGCCGGCGGTTCGTAGCAGAACAGCACCGCCAGGCGCTCGTCGGGCAGCAGGCCGTGCGCGGTGCGCCAGCCGCTGCGGTCGAAGTCGGCCTGGCGCGTGGCGAGATCGTCCTCGCGCAACAGGCCACCGGTGCCGACGGTGAAGCCAGGGTGGAAGAACCACTTGGTGAGGCCGCGGCCCGGTCCGCTCATCACGGGCGAAGGCAGGCCGTGCTGGCGCTGTACGAAGCCTTCGGCGCTGAGGTATTCGAGGTTGAGCCACACCGGCTCGGCCGTTCGTGCCGCCACGAAAGCTTCGGGCAGTTCGCAGCCGAAGGCCTCGATCCAGACCGCGCCCGGGGTCTGGCCGTGCAGGTCGAACGGCTCGCGCCACCGCAGCACCTGCACGCCTGGTGTGCCGTTTTCGCCGTGCGTGCCCTGCGTGCCGTGCGTGCCCTCGGGGGCCATCCATGCCAGGGCGCTCGGGTCGTCGATCCACAGCCGCACCGCCTGGCCACGCGCGCCCAACTGCGCGGCCAGTCGCCAGCAGACGCCGACATCGCCGAAGTTGTCGATCACGCGACAGAAAAGATCCCACACGGGCTTGTCCATGGCCGCCATCTTGCCGCAGCGCGGCGCCGCTGCGCGCCACAATACGCGCCCATGGCCGACGAAGCGCATTCCGAACAATTGCTGGGCGAGGTGGCGGCGCTGCCCGCGCTGCCGGGTGTCTACCGCTACTTCGACGCCCAGGGCCAGCTGCTCTACGTGGGCAAGGCGCGCAACCTCAAGAAGCGCGTGTCGAGCTACTTCCAGAAGAACCACGACGGCACGCGCATCGGGCACATGGTCAGCCGCATCGCGCGGCTGGAGACGACCGTGGTGCGCAGCGAGGCCGAAGCGCTGCTGCTCGAGAACAACCTTATCAAGACGCTCAACCCGCGGTTCAACATCCTGTTCCGCGACGACAAGAGCTATCCGTATCTCAAGATCACCGGCACGCGCGACGCCGCACGATCTGCGGGGCGCAGCACCACGCCGGCCACCCTGTTCCCGCGCATGGCCTACTACCGCGGCGCGGTGGACAAGCGCCACAGCTACTACGGCCCGTACCCCAGCGCCTGGGCGGTGAAGGAATCCATCCAGCTGCTGCAGAAGGTGTTCAAGCTGCGCACCTGCGAGGACACGGTGTTCGCCAACCGCACGCGGCCTTGCCTGCTGTACCAGATCAAGCGCTGCAGCGGCCCCTGCGTGGACCTGATTCACCAAGCCGATTACCTGCACGACGTCGCCAACGCCGAGCGCTTCCTGCGGGGTGAAACGCAGGCCGTGCTGCAGGCGCTGGAGCAGCGCATGCTGGCGCACAGCGAGAAGCTGGAGTTCGAGCAGGCGGCAGAGATCCGCAACCAGATGACGGCGCTGTCGCGCGTGCTGCACCAGCAAAGCATGGAGACCGGCACCGACCAGGACGTGGACATCCTGGCGGTCAAGGTGCAGGGCGGGCGCGCCTGCGTCAACCTGGCGATGGTGCGCGGTGGCCGCCACCTGGGGGACCGGCCGTACTTCCCTGCGCACGTGGACGACGCGAGCGCCATCGAGGAACTGCTGTCACAAGCCCCGGAAAGCGCCGACGGCCGGGATGGCCCCGTGGACGCAGAGCCGACATCCGCACAGGCCGATGCGGCCGATGCAACCGATGCAGCCGGCGCGGCCGAGCGCACGGCGCTGCGCGTGCTCGAAGCCTTCATTGCCCAGCACTACATCGGCGCCCCCATGCCGCCGGTGTTGGTGACGAGTCACGCCGTGGGCAAGCCGCTGCTGGAGGCGCTTACAGAACAGACCGGGCAGAAGGTGCACGCGCTGCACAACCCGCGCGAACACCGCCGCCGCTGGCTGGAGATGGCGCAGCAAAACGCCGGCATTGCGCTGGCACGCCTGCTGGCCGAGGAGGGCAGCCAGCAAGCCCGCACCCGCGCGCTGGCCGAGGCCCTGCAACTGCCCGACGACGAACTGGAGGCGCTCCGCATCGAGTGCTTCGACATCTCGCACACCGCGGGCGAATCCACACAAGCCTCGTGCGTGGTGTTTGAAGCGCACAAGCTGCAGAACAGCCAGTACCGGCGCTACAAGATCGACGGCATCACCCCGGGTGACGACTACGCCGCCATGCGCCAGGTGCTCGCGCGGCGCTACGGCCGCATCGCCGAGGCACTGCAGGCCGAGGCCGGGGAGGGCGTGTTGCCCGCGGTCGCCCCGCCGGTTGCGCCGGCCGAGGTGCAGGGAGAGGTCGACGTCGTCGATCAGGCCAGCGACCAGCCGCCGGCGGCCGGCCCGCGCATGCCCGACATCGTCCTCATCGACGGTGGCAAAGGCCAGGTGGGCGTGGCACGCGAGGTGTTCCAGCAACTGGGCCTTGATCTGTCCATCATCGTCGGCGTGGAAAAGGGCCAGGGCCGCAAGGTGGGCCTGGAAGAACTGGTGTTCGCGGACGGCCGCCCCAAGGTGTACCTGGGCAGCGACTCCGCCGCGCTCATGCTCGTGGCCCAGATCCGCGACGAAGCCCACCGCTTCGCCATCACCGGCATGCGCGCCCAGCGCGCCAAGGTGCGCACCGGCGGCAGCCAGCTCGAAGACATCCCCGGCGTCGGCCCCAAAAAGCGCGCCCGCCTGCTGCAACGCTTCGGCGGCGTGCGCGGCGTGGCCGCGGCCAGCGTGGAGGACCTGGCGACGGTGGAGGGGATATCGAGCGAGCTGGCCGAGACGATCTATCGCGCGCTGCGGTAAGCGGGCGACGCCCTCTGGTATCCCTCGCTTGCGGCAACGTTGCTGTGGCTGCCTTGCTTCTTTTGACTGGTCCATCGTGCCGGCAAAAGACGCGCAGAGGTCTGCACCGCCGCCTTTGGCTGTTTTACGCGCTCGTATCCGCTCTCGCCCAGGCTCATTTGCTTCATGTCGGCAATGCCTCACATCACGCGGGTGGCGGCAGGGTTGTGCAGAGCTTCCTTATCTCAGGTTGGGTCGATTCAAGTAGTCGATCAATTGCTCAAGTTCTAGTCCGTATGCAGTTGGTTCCGAGTGAACGTCTAAGCCTCTCTCGCACAATTCGGCAGCAACTACTTCAATGATTGCATTGCGATCGCCCGGCATAAGTTGATTGGGTACCAATACCTTTGATAGCAGAGAGGTCGCGTTTCGATGCTCAAGAACCTGTCTCATCAGAGTTAACATTCTTTGACTGCTATTTGCTGAGTGCATTATTTTCGAACTCCTGCCGAGTTTGTTGCCCAAGTGGTAATCACCTTTCCTTGTCCGTTGATGACCACAACGGCATCCTTTCCTGTAATCAGGAAACGTCCTCCACTTTGTCCCGTGATGTTCAGTGGGTTCTTTATCGCATCGAGTATGGCGCCAGGTGTCACTCCTGCTCCATCACGAGAAATAGCTTGGTTCAGACCGTGTTTAGAGTAGCCGGTAATCTCGGATGGCAGTCGAGTGCCTGCCACTTCCTCAGCCTGTAGCTGCACCCACCGCCACCAGACAGCCGCGCGCACGGCTGAAGACGAGTTGGTACCGCTCCCGGTTCATGTGCTTCTTCTCCCTGTGCTCAAAACCAGGGGCTGAGTGCGAGCCCCGGGCTGACTTGTTCAAAGCCGTGTGAGCCTAGGAATCCGGCGCGACGGCACTAGATGGCGCCGCTTGACGCGGAATTTCCCGCGCCAGTGGGGCGCTCGGACGAAGTCATGCCACCCCGCATAATCCCCCCATGTTCTTCAACCTCCCCACCCTGCTGACCTGGGCCCGGATCGTGGCCATTCCGCTGATCGTGGGGGTGTTCTATCTGGACTCGCTCACGCGGGCCGAGCAGAACCTCATCGCCACTGCGATGTTCATCGTCTTCGCGCTGACCGACTGGGCCGACGGCTATCTGGCGCGCAAGCTCAACCAGACCTCGGCCTTCGGCGCCTTCCTCGACCCGGTGGCCGACAAGTTCCTGGTGTGTGCGAGCCTGCTGGTGCTGGTGCACATGGACCGCGCCGATGTGTTCGCGGCGCTGATCATCATCGGCCGCGAGATCGCGATCTCCTCGCTGCGCGAGTGGATGGCCATCATCGGCGCCACCAAGAGCGTGGCGGTGCACATGATCGGCAAGACCAAGACCATGGTGCAGATGATCGCCATTCCGTTCCTGCTGTACGACGGCCGTCTGCTCGGCCTGATCGACACGCGCCTGTGGGGCAGCTGGCTGCTGTGGATCTCGGCCATCCTCACGGTGTGGTCCATGGTCTATTACCTGCAGAAGGCCATCCCCGAGATTCGAGCGCGCTCGCGCTGAGCTTGCCTTTGTGACCGCTTCTTCCCAAGACAACGGCTGGCTGCGCGCCATGCCCTGGGTGTTCGTGCTGATCTGGAGTACGGGCTTCATCGTCGCCCGCTACGGCATGCCGCACGCACCGCCGCTGTCCTTTCTGGCCATGCGCTACGCGCTGTCCATCCTGTGTTTCCTTCCCTGGATCGTGTGGGCCGGCGTGAAGTGGCCCACCAGCCGCGCGCAATGGCTGCACCTGTCGGTGGTGGGTGTGCTCATGCACGCGGGCTACCTGGGCGGCGTGTGGGCGGCGGTGAAGGCGGGCATGGGCTCGGGCCTGTCGGCGCTCATCGTCGGTCTGCAGCCGGTGCTCACCGCCATCTGGCTCAGCACCATGGGCGGTGCGCAAGGGCAGGTGTCGCGGCGGCAATGGCTGGGCTTGCTGCTGGGTTTTGCCGGGCTGGTGCTGGTCGTGTGGCGCAAGCTGGTGGAAGGCTCGCCTGGCGATCAGGCCAATGCCGAGAACCTGGTCTACGCAGTGTTTGCGCTGTTCGCCATCACCGCTGGCACGCTGTACCAGAAGCGTCACGTGCAGGCCTGCGACGTGCGCACCGCGAACACGGTGCAACTCATCGCGGCATTCATCGTCACGCTGCCGCTGGCCCTGCTTGAGCCCGAGTCCATGCGTTTCACGGGCGAGTTCATCGGCGCGATGGCGTGGTCGGTGCTGGGCCTCACGCTGGGCGGCAGTTCGCTGCTGTACATGCTCATCCAGCGCGGCGCCGCGGCCAGCGTGGCCAGCCTGATGTACCTCGTGCCGCCCACCACCGCGCTCATGGCGTGGCTGCTGTTCGGCGAGCCGATCACCGCGCTCACGGTGGCGGGTATCGCGCTCACCGCGTTCGGCGTGAGCCTGGTCGTGCGCGCGCCGCGCTAGGTACCAGCCGCCAGGGCTCGCTGCGGAAGGCATCCGCCAGCGCGGCCACCAGCAACTGGATGCGTTTGGGCGATTGCGCGCGCCAGGGGGCGAGCCAGTGGATGTCGGCGTCCCGATGGCTCCAGGCAGGCAGGACGTGCACCAGCGCGCCACTGGCAATCTGCGGTGCCACATCCCACAGGCTGCGCAGCATGATGCCGTGTCCCGCCAGGCACCAGTCGCGCACAAGCTCGCCTGAATTGCTCGACAAGGGGCCAGCGATCGTGACGCGGTGAACATCGGCATCGCCTTCGCGCTGCAAGGCCCAGTGGTCGTGGCGGTGTGGGCCGGCGTCGGTGTGTTCGCGCACCACCAGGCAATGGTGCATGGTCAGGTCTTCCAGGGTTCGCGGTTCGCCGTGCACCGCCAGGTAAGCAGGCGAGGCCACCAGCACGCGCCGGTTCGGCGCCAGGCGCCGCGACACCCATTCGCCCGCCCGCTGGTCGGGTGCGCTCCACAGCCACACCGCACCATCCAGGCCTTCGCCGGCCAGATCGGGCAAGCGCTCGGTGAGTTGCAGCTGGATCGACACCGCCGGGTGTTGCGCCTGAAAGCGCGCCAGCGCCGGGCCCAGCCACAGGCGGCCGAAGCCGAAGGTGGCGACCAGGCGGATCGGCCCGGCGGGCTCTGCCTGGCGCTCTCGCAACTCGGTCTCCAGCGACTCGAAGCCGCGCAGCAGCTCCGCTGCGCGCAGCGACAGCGTCTCACCCTCGGCGGTGGCGCTCACGCGGCGCGTGGTGCGCTGGAACAGGCGCACCCCCAGCGCGGCCTCCAGCGCAGCCAGCCGGCGCGTGACGGCCGAGGGCGTGAGCCCCAGCACCTGTGCGGCGTGTGCCAGGCTGCCGTGCTGGTGCACCGCATGCACCATCTCCAGGTCGGCGCGGTCCATTCATTGCTCCTGAATCAATAATCAATGGACGGATTATTGCGAATGAAACCGATACAGTTCGCCTCGAACCATCCAGGAGAACCACCATGAGCAAACACCGCATTGCCGTCATCGCCGGTGACGGCATCGGCACCGAAGTCATGCCCGAGGGCCTGCGCGCCATGGAGGCCGCGGCCTCGCGCTTCAACATCGACCTGCAATTCGATCATTTCGACTTCAGCAGGTGCGATTACTTCGAAAAGCACGGCCAGATGCTGCCCGACGACTGGAAGGAGCAGATCGGCGGCCACGACGCCATCTACTTCGGCGCCGTGGGCTGGCCCGACAAGGTGCCCGATCACGTCTCGCTGTGGGGCTCGTTGCTCATGTTCCGCCGCGAGTTCGATCAGTACATCAACCTGCGCCCCGCGCGCCTCATGCCCGGGGTCACCGCACCGGTGGTCCGCCGCGATGGCTCGCCGCGTCAGCCCGGCGAGATCGACATGGTCATCGTGCGCGAGAACACCGAGGGCGAGTACAGCAGCGTGGGCGGGCGCATGTACGCCGGCACACCGCGCGAGATCGTGATCCAGGAAACGGTGATGTCGCGCCACGGCGTGGACCGTGTATTGCGTCACGCTTTCGAGCTCGCGCGTTCGCGGCCGAAGAAGCACCTCACGAGCGCCACCAAGAGCAACGGCATTGCGATCACCATGCCGTACTGGGACGAGCGCGTGGCCGCCATGGCAAAAGAGTATCCCGATGTAACGGTGGACAAGTTCCACATCGACATCCTCACCGCGCACTTCGTGCAGCGGCCCGATTTCTTCGACGTGGTGGTGGGCAGCAACCTGTTCGGCGACATCCTGTCCGACCTTGGCCCGGCCTGCACCGGCACCATCGGCATCGCGCCCAGCGCCAACCTCAACCCGAGCCGTGAGCACCCCTCGCTGTTCGAGCCGGTGCACGGCTCCGCGCCCGACATCGCGGGCAAGGGCATCGCCAATCCGATCGGCCAGATCTGGTGCGGTGCGCTGATGCTCGACTTCCTGGGCCACCGCGACGCCCACGACGCTGTGCTGCGCGCGATCGAGGCCGCGCTGCAGCCCGGCAGCGGCGCGCCGCGCACCCCGGACCTGGGCGGCAAGGCCGGCACAAGCGACCTCGGGCGCGCCATCGCCTCGCTGATCTGACGGCGTTCATGGAAAGTCCGTAGGGCGCGGGGCCCGTGCTGGCGCGTGGGTGCGACTAGAATCGCCGCTCGCGTGGCCCACGCGCCGCAATGTCCCGTGTCGTGTTGACACGCTCTGCGGCACGTGGGTCTAATCTTTCGGAGCACGCACCGGCCTGTGAAGCCGCGGCCTGCGACCCCGGGGTGACCGGGCCATGTCAAGCAGCCCCGGCTGCCGGCGGCCCGCCCAACGAACCAACCTATCCATTCAAGAGGGGCTTTTCGTGAACAAAACCGAACTCGTCGAACACATCGCCAAGCACGCCGACATTTCCAAGGCGGCCGCGACGCGCGCGCTGGACTCGACCATTGCTGCCATCCGCACCACCCTCAAAAAAGGCGGCACCGTTTCCCTGGTGGGCTTCGGCTCGTTCGGCGTGACCAAGCGCCCCGCACGCAAGGGCCGCAACCCGCGCACCGGCGCCGAGATTAAAATCAAGGCCGCCAAAGTGCCGAAGTTCCGCCCCGGCAAGGCACTGAAGGACGCGGTCAACTGATCCGCACGCCAAAGCACATGGGTGCTTAGCTCAGTCGGTAGAGCGGCGCCCTTACAAGGCGTAGGTCGGCGGTTCGACCCCGTCAGCACCCACCACAAAAAGGCGAACGAGGGTTCGCCTTTTTTGTTGTCCGTCAGAATCCGACGTTTGCCGTAGGGCCTGTTCACACTATTTTTCCAAGATGCGTTGCGGAACAAACAAGCCATGCGCAAGGCGCGAAACGCAGCTGGGCCGGTGGCCCGGCGAGGCTTCGCAACGCCGCGCATGGCTTGTTTGGCCGCAACCCGAAGGGATCGGGGTGAAAACAGCGCCACTCTTCGTTGCACTCCTAGGCCAGGCGTCCAGCCTGGCCGTCGTCCTGCGCCTTGATTGGCGCTGTTTTCACCTCGTTCGCACTTGGAAAAATAGTGTGAACAGGCCCTAGCCATCACAGGGTATCCCGCATGTTCGACCTCATCCGCGATCGCAAGAAGTTCCTCATGGGCTTCCTGATGATCCTGATCATCCCGTCCTTCGTGCTGTTCGGCGTCGAGGGCTACACGCGCTTCAGCGAAGGCGGCGAAGCAGTGGCCACCGTGGACGGCAAGGACATCAAGCGCGCCGAGTGGGATCTCGCCCACCGCCAGGAGGCACAGCGCCTGCGCGAAATGCTGCCCACGATCGACGCGGCGTTGCTCGACAGCGAACAGGCACGCTACGAAAGCCTTGAGCGCCTGGTGCGCCAGCGTGTGCTGGCCACGGCGGCCGACAAGCTCAACCTCTTCACCACCGACCTGCGCCTGGCGCGTGAGCTGCAGCAGAACCAGGCCATCGCCGCGCTGCGCAAGCCCGACGGCACCCTTGATGTCGAGGCTTACCGCCAGTTGCTGGCCCGCCAGGGCATGACGCCCGAGATGTTCGAGGCCTCCGTGCGGGCTGATCTCTCGCAACGCCAGGTGGTGCAAGGCGTGCAGGGCTCAAGCTTCGCGTCCACCGCCATGGCGCGCGCCACGCTCAACGCCTTCTTCGAACAGCGTGAGGTGCGCGTGAACACCTTTGCCGCGCGCGACTTCGCGTCCCGCGTGAACCCGAGCGACGCCGACATCGAGACCTTCTACAAGGACAACGCAGCGCTGTTCCAGGCGCCCGAGCAGGCCGATATCGAATACCTGGTGCTCGATGCCGCCACGCTGCAGCAGGGCATCACCCTCAGCGAGGCCGACCTGCGCAGCTACTACGACCAGAACGCCGCCCAGCTCAGCGGCGCCGAAGAGCGCCGCGCCAGCCACATCCTGCTCACCGTGCCCCAGGGCGCCACGCCCGAGCAAAAGGCCGAGGTGCGCCAGAAGGCCGAGGGGCTGCTGGCCCAGGCCAGGGCCGAGCCGTCGAAGTTTGCGGAACTGGCCAAGGCCAACTCGCAGGACCCGGGCTCCGCGGCCAACGGCGGCGATCTTGACTTCTTCGGCCGAGGTGCCATGGTGGCGCCGTTCGAGCAGGCCGTGTTCGGCATGACCAAGGGCCAGATCTCCGACATCGTCGAGACCGACTTCGGCTTTCACATCATCCAGCTTACCGACATCAAGGCCCCGCCGGTCAAGCCCTTCGCCGAGGTGCGCGCGCAGATCGAGGCGCAGCTCAAGCAGCAACAGGCGCAGCGCCAGTTCGCCGAGGCGGCCGATACCTTCAGCAACATGGTGTACGAACAGGCCGACAGCCTGCAGCCTGCAGCAGAGCGCCTGAAGCTGTCTGTGCAGACCGCCAAGGGCGTGCTGCGCACGCCGGCCCCGGGCCAACAAGGCGTGCTCGCCAATGCGCGCCTGCTTGAGGCGCTGTTCACGCCCGAGGCCATCAGCTCCAAGCGCAACACCGAGGCCATCGAAACCGGCAGCAGCCAGCTGGTGGCCGCGCGTGTTGTGGAACACCGCCCGGCGCGCACACAGCCGCTGGACGAAGTGCGTGATCAGGTGCGTCAACGTCTGGTGGCACAACGCTCGGCCGAACTGGCCCGCGAAGAGGGCGAGAAGCAACTCGCCGCCTGGCGTGGCGGTGCCGATGCCGCTGCGCTTGGCAACGCCGTCACCGTCTCGCGCGAAGCGGCGCAGAACATCGACCCGCGCGTGCTGGACGCGGCCCTCTCGGCCGACCCCAAGGCCCTGCCGGCCTGGGTGGGTGTGTCGCTGGACGCGCAGGGCTACGCGGTGGTGCAGGTCAACAAGGTGCTGCCGCGCGGCGACGTCGCCGCCCAACGCCTGGCCCAGGAAGTGCAACAGGTGAACCAGTGGTGGGCGTCTGCCGAAGGGGAGGCCTACTACGAGACCCTGAAAGAGCGCTTCAAGGCGCGCATCCTTGTGCCGCGCCCGGCCGCCAATGCCGCGCCCGCGGCGCAACGCTGAGAAGCGCCGCTCCCGGACGCTATAATGCGCAGCTTGCGGTGGCTGTAGCTCAGTTGGTAGAGTCCCAGATTGTGATTCTGGTTGTCGTGGGTTCGAGTCCCATCAGCCACCCCACCGGATTGCCCTGAAAAAGGCGCAAGCAAAAAGGCCCTGATCGGGGCCTTTTCTGTTTTGGGGTGCCGTTCGGATTGGTCTCAGAGCCGCCGGCGCAGCGCCTCGAAAAACAAGTCCGATTGCAGCCGCTCGCCGCGCGTCTGCTCGGCCACGTGCGCGGCCATGTCCGGGCTCGCCGGGGCCAGCGGTATGCCGCTCGAATGCGCCAGCACCTGCGCCATGCAGGCGCGCTCCAGGTAGTACAGGTCGTCGAACGCGTGCGCAATCTGCGTGCCGCACACGATCACGCCGTGGTTGGCAAGGAAAGCGATGTCGCCACCACCCATGCCGCGCGCAATGCGCTCACCTTCGCGCGCGTCCAGTGCGAGGCCGTTGTACACCGGGTCGATCGCCACGCGCCCGTGAAAGCGCATGGCGTTCTGCGACAGCGTGGTGTCGAGCGCGCGCGCCTGCGTGAGCGTGAGTGCGGTGGCGTACGGCATGTGGGTGTGCAGCACCACCGCGTGCTTTGCCACGCGGTGGATGCCCGCGTGGATGTGCATGGCCGTGCTCTCCACCGCGTGCCGGCCGGCGAGCACCTGGCCCTGCACGTCGACCATCACGATGTCGTCGGCCTGCACTTCCTGCCACATGAGCCCGCGTGGGTTCAGCAGGAAGCGGCCCGAGCCGTCGGGCAGTTCGACGCTGAAGTGGTTGCACACGCCCTCGGACAAGCCGAAGTGCGCCGCCGCGCGCAGCGCGAGCGCGAGGTCGGCGCGCAACTGGCGCACGCTGTCTTGCTGGTAGTCGTTGTCGTGGTTCATGCCGGTGGGTGAGGTGTCAGGCCGCTGCGCCGCGCAGGCCACCCGGCCCGGCGCCGCGCACGCGCGAGTAGAGGAAGAGTGCAATGCTCATGTTGAGCAGGTTCCAGCCAATGCCGTTGAGGAAGGCCGCGCGGTAGCTGCCCGTGAGGTCGAACACCCAGCCCGACATCCAGCCGCCAAGCGCCATGCCCACCAGCGTGGCCATGATGACCGCGCCCACGCGGGCACCGGCTTCCCGTGGTGAGAAGTGCTCGCGCACGATGATGGCGTAGGAGGGCACGATGCCGCCCTGGAACAGGCCGAACAGCGCCGAGATCACGTACAGCGGCACCAGGCCGTCGAATGGCAGGAACAGCAACAGCGCCACGCACTGCAGCGCCGAGCCCAGCAGCAGGGTGCGGATGCCGCCGATGCGGTCGCAGATCCAGCCCGAGACGAGGCGGCTGATGATGCCGCTGGCGAGCATGAGTGAGAGCATTTCGGCGCCACGCGCGGCGCCGAAGCCCAGGTCCACGCAGTAGGCCACGATGTGCACCTGCGGCATCGACATGGCCACGCAGCAGCCCACGCCGGCCACGCACAGCAGCGTCTGCGCTTGCACGGGCTTCATGCCGAACGGGCGCGCGGTGTCGGGCAGGGTGTCGCCCGGCGTCACCGGCGCGGTGATCACCAGCGGCGGGCGCTGGCGCATGCGGTTGGCGAGCAGGAAGATGCCGATGCCGCACACCAGGCCGAGCAGCAGGTAGGTCTGGCGCCAGCCGATGGTCTCGATGCCCCACTGCACCAGCGGTGGCCACACGGTGCCGGCGACGTAGTTGCCGCTGGCCGCGATCGCCACCGCGATGCCGCGGCGCTTGTTCCACCAGAGCGCGGTGTCGGCCAGCAGGGGCGCGAAGGTGGCCGAGCTGCCCAGCAGCCCGAGCAGCAGACCGTGCGCGAGGCCGAAGCTCCAGATGCTGCCCGACATCGAGGCCCAGACGAAACCGCCCGCCACCGCGAAGGCGCCCAGGCGCAGCACCGGTGTGATGCCGTGGCGGTCGGCCAGGCGGCCGGTGATCAGCCCACCCAGGCCCAGGCAGACCATCATGAGCGTGTAGGGCAGCGAAGCGTCGCCCCGGCTCACGCCGAACTCGGCCTGCACCTCGGGCAGCACCACGGCCACCACGTACATGCCGCTGTTGCCCAGGGTGACGAGCCCCAGCACGTTGAGCAGCCGCCAGGCGGCGGTGCGCGAATCGATGAGGCCCGGGTCGGCGGGCTGGGTGTGGGCGTTCGGCATGGCGGGCGATGCTACGCCCGATCGCGCGGGGGCGCTGTCGCGCGCAGGCGGGGCTCAGTGCGGGCTCAGTGCGCGGTCAGGCGCCGGCGCAGCATCTCCACCGCCTGGCGGTGCAACTGGCACACGCGCGATTCGCTCACGCCGATCTGGCGTCCGATGTCCTTGAACGTCATGTCCTGGCGGTAGTGCATGAGCATGACGTCGCGCTCGCGCGCAGGCAGCGCGCGGATCGCATCGTCCACGGCGGTGTGCTGTCGCTCGTTCTCCAGCCTTGACAGCGGGTCGGCGCCCCAATCGCCGAACTGACCGCCGTGCATGCCGTCGTCATCGTCGTCGCCGAGCAGGCCCATGTCGTCCAGGTGGACGAGCTGGGCGCGATGCACCCGGGCCAGTTCCGACTGGAAATCAGCGAGCGTCATCTCCAGCTCGGCCGCCAGTTCGGTGTCGGTGGGGCGGCGGCACAGGCGGTGGGTGAGTCGCTGCGTCGCGTCCTCGATCTGGCGCTGGCTCCTGCGGCAGCCGCGGGAGACCCAGTCGCTTTCGCGCAGTTCATCGATCATCGCGCCGCGAATACGCGGCATCGCGAATTTCTCCAGTTCGTCGGGCTGCGCCGTGCTGCGGGACATCGCGTCACTCAGGCCGATCATGCCCGCCTGGATCAGGTCGTCCACCTCGACCGAAGCCGGCAGGCGCGAGATCATGTGATACGCCATGCGACGCACCATCGGCTGGTACTGGCGCACTTGCTGATTGCGTTGGTCAAGGCTTGCGGACATGGTGGAACTCCATTTGTCGGGGGCGCCGGCCGATCGGTCATCGGTGCCATGGTTGGAATCTAGGCACTGGCCTGCCGGGCGTCTGTCAGGAGTTCTCAACCGATGGGGCGGGAGACGCTTGTGGCCGCCACCCCGGGGGATACCGTGTCAACATGCACGGGACCGCACCGTGCCAACCCACCGATGAGCCGACCGTCCCAGCACCAGCCTGCCGTCCGCGGCGCCGTGGACGACCCGCACGCGCCCGATTCGCCCACGGACTTCCGCCTGCTGGCCGAACAGGTGCCGGCGGTCATCTACCGCGCCCAGGCGCAGCCGCCCTTTCGCCTGCTCTACGTCAGCCCGTTCGTGGAACAGCAGTTCGGCCACCGCCCCGCCGACTGGACCGGCAACCAGGACTGGCTGGACGCGGTGCACCCCGAGGACCGCGAGCGCGTGCAGCAGGCCTTCGAGCACGCCTACGGCGACGCGGCCCGCGTTGATGCCGGCTTGCTGCAGTTCGAATACCGCCTGCGCGACGCCCAGGGGCGCTGGCGCCACCTGCGCGATGTGTCGCGCCGGGTCGATCTGTCGTCTGGTGCCTGCATCCAGGGCGTGGCACTGGACCTCACCGACCTGATCGAGGCCCGCCACGAGCTGCAGGACCACGAGGTGCGCCTGCGCCGCAGCGAGCAGCGCTACCGGCTGGCGGCGGCGCACGGCCAGGTCTGGCACTGGGACGCAGCGAGCAACGAGCTGCACATCGGCGCCGGATTCTGGACACAGTTCGGCCACGCGTCGGTGGCGCCCCGCCAGGCGCTGGCGCGCATCGATGGGCTGATGCACGAGGACGATCGCGCGCACTGGCGCAACGTGTTGCGCGCGCACCTGAAGCTGCGCACCCCCTACGAGCTGCAGTTCCGGTTGCCGGACGCGGCCGGCCATTGGCGCTGGCTGGAAAATCGCGGCCAGGCACAGTGGGGCGCCGATGGCCGCGTGGTCTGTATGGCCGGCATTGCGGTGGACGTGACGCCGCGCAAGCGCGCCGAGAGTGCCCTGGTGACCCACCAGCTTGAACTCTCCGGCCTCACCCAGCGGCTGTTGCAGCAGGAGCGCGTGCGCACCCTGGGGGTGGCGCAGGCATTGCACGACCGCCTGGGCCAGACCCTGAGCGGCTTGCGCCTGCACCTCGACGCCCTGGCGCGGGGCGATGCGCTTGACCACCTGCCGGGCCTGGTGGACGAAGCCATGCGCGAGCTGCGGCAGGCGCTGCACGCCTTGCGGCCACCGCCGCTGCACGACCAGGGTCTGCAGGCCGCGCTGGAAAACGTGGCGCTGGAATGCAGCGCACCCGAGCAGCAGCGCGATGTGCTGCTGGAGGTGGAGGCGGGCGCGCACGGGCTGCGCTGGCCGCCCGACGTGGAATACGCCATGTTCATGATGGTGCGCGAGACGCTGGATGCGGTGATCGACGCCGGCAGGGCGCACCTGGTGCGCATCGTGCTGGAGGGCGATGCGCGGCAACTGTGTCTGGCGGTCATTGATGACGCTCCGGTCACCGCCGACGGGGCCGCCGGGGCGCCCGAGCCGTTGTGGCGGGTGGCCCTTCGCGAGCACGCACTGAGCATTCGTGCACGCCTGAGCTTCGCCCCCACGGCCGATGGCCTCAACCGTGTTCGCATCTGCTGGGACAATCCGCCGCCATGAGCCGCATCTACCTCATCGACGACCATGCCCTGCTGCGCGATGGCCTTCGCGTGGTGCTCGAGAAGAACGGCCACCAGGTGATCGGGGAGTCGGCCGACCTGACCCGCGGCGCCGTCGAGGTGCGCGAGCTCGAACCCGATGTGGTGGTGCTCGACCTGCACCTGGGCCCGCGCTCCGGCCTGGAACTGCTGGAGGACCTGCACAAGCGCAAGGCCGCCACACGCGCCATCGTGCTCACCATGTCGTCGCAACCCCGCAACGTGTCCGAATGCCTGCGCAACGGCGCGGCGGCCTACCTGCTCAAGGGCGGGCCGTCGCACGAGCTGCTGGTCGCCATCCGCCATGTGCTCACGGGGCGCACCTTCCTGGGGGAGGGGGTGTCCGCGCTGATGGCCGCGGTGCCGCCCGAGGGGGACGGCCTGGCCGCGCTGTCGGCGCGCGAGCGCCAGATCGTGGTGCTGGTGGCGCAGGGGCATTCGAGCACCGAGATCGGGCGCATGTTGCACCTGTCGCCCAAGACGGTGGATACCTACCGCAGCCGCCTGATGGCCAAGCTCGGCACGCCGGACCTGCCGGCGCTGGTGCGCTACGCACTCACCAAAGGCCTGATCGAGCCCGAGTGACGCCCCTGCGGCGTGACGCGCCGCACACCCCGCCCGGGCGGCCCGCGCGGCGTTGAGAACTCCCGACAGACCGGACCCGGTGCGCTCCCTAGAGTCGCGCCCATCAGCCCGGGGCACGGTGTCCCGCTGGCACGACGGGAGTACCGGTTGCCTCAGTCTCGCAAACAAGTCGCATCGACGCATCGGCAAGCCCCTGCGGGGCCGGCGCTGGCCGGCAGCCCGCCGCTGCTCGTGGTGCTGGTGGCCGATGACGAACAACGGCTGGCCGCCTGGCGGCGCGCCATCGAGACCGCAGGCACCCCGTGGCGGGTGGAGAGTTTCGTCGCCTACGGCGAGGCGATGCTGCGCAGTACGCGCCTGGGCCCGCACTGTCTGGTGATGGACGCCGAAGAAGACTCCGTGCTCGGTGCCGCCGTGCGCCGCTTTCTCGCACGCAGCGCGCCTCAGGCACGCGCGCTGTGGGTCGGCGATCCGTCGGCCGCGGGCGCCTTGCCCTCCCGCACCGAAACCCATGCGCTGCAGCGGCAACTGGCCGATATCGCGCGCCGTGGCCTGTGCCCCCTCCACTGAGTCGAAACGAGGTGCCCATGCACTCCCAAGACATTGCCCACCTCGAGGCCCGGCGTCTGCAGACGCTGGACGAACTCGGCGTGCTCAACCTCGACACCGACCCGGTGCTTGACGGCCTGGTGCGTTGCGCCGCCCGCCTTGTCAACACGCCGATCGCCCTGGTCACGCTGATCGATGCCGGCCAGCAGTGGCACAAGGCACGCGAGGGTACCGAGTTGCCCACGTTGCCCCGCGAGCACGCCTTCTGCCGCTACAACCTGCTGGGCGACGACATCATGGAGGTGGGCGACGCCACCCGTGACGAGCGCTTTCGCGGCAACCCGCTGGTGCTGGGCGAACCGCACATCCGCTTCTATGCGGGCGTTCCGCTGCAGATCGACGGTGTGACGCTGGGCAGCCTGTGCGTGCTCGACCGCCGCCCACGGGCCCTCACGCTGGAGCAACACGCCAGCCTGCACGACCTGGCGCAGGCCGCTGTGGCACGGCTGCAGGAGCTGCGAACGCAGCGCCAGTGCGAGCGTGTGCGCCACGAGTTGCAGGAGCACCGGCTGCACCTGGAGGACATCGTCGAACGCCGCACCCACGCCCTGGAGCAGGCGCGCGAGGCGGCCGAGGCGGCCAGTGCGGCCAAGAGCGCCTTCCTGGCCACGATGAGCCACGAGATCCGCACCCCCATGAACGGCGTGGTCGGCATGGCCGAGATCCTGCAGCGCACCGCGCTCGATCCGCAGCAGGCGGAGCTGGCCAACACCATCCGCGAATCGGCCTGCTCGCTCATGGGCTTGCTCGACGACATCCTGGACTTCTCCCGCATCGAAGCCGGGCAACTGCGCATCGCCGAAGGGCCGGTGGAGATCGCGCGCCTGGTGCAAGGCGTGTGCGACGGCCTGGCGGTGACGGCCGCCGAGCGCAACGTGCGTGTGTCCTGCGTGCTCGACGACGCCATGCCGGGCTGGATGCTCACCGACGGGGCGCGCCTGCGCCAGGTGCTCAACAACCTGGTCGGCAACGCCATCAAGTTCTCCGGCGGCCAGCCGCAATGGGGCAGGGTGGTGGTGCTGGTCGATGCGCCCCGGCCCGATCGGCTGCGCATCCAGGTGGTGGACAATGGCATCGGGATGACGGCCGAGGTGATGTCGCGCATCTTCCGCCCCTTCGTGCAGGGCGAGGAATCGACCACCCGGCGCTTCGGCGGCACCGGCCTGGGCCTGTCGATCTGCCAACGCCTGACGCAACTGTTGGGCGGAGACATCAGCGTGCACAGCGCGCCCGGTCGTGGCGCCACTTTCACGCTGCACCTGCCGTTCAACGTGGTGGCCAGCCCCGACGCCGCCGACGCCGTGCCTTCGGCCTGGGCGCCGTTGGCCGGTGACGACGCCAGCGGCCTGCGCGTGCTCGTGGTCGAGGACAACCCGATCAACCAGAAGGTGATCCGCCAGCAGTTCGCGCTGCTCGGCGTGCCGATGGATCTGGCCGCGGACGGCGTGCAGGCCTTCGAACGCTGGCAGGCCGCGCGCGCCCAAGGGGGATACGGCCTGCTGCTGACCGACCTGCACATGCCGGCCATGGACGGGCGCGCCCTCACGCAGCGCATCCGGGCCGACGAGCAGCCGGGCGAGCACATGCCCATCGTCGGCCTGTCGGCCAACGCCATTCCCGAGGACATCGACGGTTGCCTGCAGGCCGGCATGGACGACTACCTCACCAAGCCGGTGCAGCTGCGCCAGCTCAGCCACGTGTTGCAGCGTTGGGCCAGCCTCGGCTCGGTGGCCAGGTCCCAACGGGAAGCCGGCCGCCAGGCCAGCACCGTGGACAAGCGCGCGGTGCCCGGTGACGACGATCTGGCGGACCTGGACTTCGACGTGCTGCCCGAGATGTTCGACGGCGATCAGCAACTGGCGGCGGAATTCCGGGCGCGCTTCATTCCGCTGGCGCGCGCCGACATGGATCTCATCGAAACCCACCTGCGCGACGGTGCGTGGTCGCAGGTGAGCGACCTGGCGCACCGCCTCAAGTCCTCCTGCCGCCTGGTCGGTGCGCGCCGTATGGCCGCGCTGTGCGACGCCATCGAGTCCTGTCGCGCCGACCTGGACCGCCAGCAGATCGAAACGCTGGTGGCGCGCCTGCGGCGCCAGGGCGAGAGCGTGCTGCGTCTCCTGGGCGAAGAGGCGCTGCAACTTCAGGACCCGTGCCGCTGCTGAACACCGACCTTCGCATCAACCCCGAGCATTCGCCATGAACAGCCTTGCCTTCTCAGACACCGCGCCGCCGGGCATCGACGACGGCTACGACTGCGCGCCGATCGGCCTGATGAGCCTGGACCCCGACCTGCGCCTGCTGCGCATCAACGACACCTTGCTGCGCTGGCTGGGCCGTGAGCGCAGCGAACTCGCCTACTTCGACCGCGACGGCCGCGCCGATTTCGCCGCCCTGGCCGGTGTGCTGGACGACCGCTGGGTGGCGATGCTGCGCGCCCATGTCGATGGCCTGGCGCGCAATGGAGCACCCTCCACGATCGCACTCAGCGTGTTCGGCCGCGATGGCCAGTTCTTCACCGTGGAGCTGTGCTCGGTGGGCGTGTTCGACGCCGAAGGTGCGCTGCGCCAGACCCACACCAGCGTCACCGATGTCACCGAACGCAGCGAGATCGAACACCGCCTGCGTTCGCGCCTGGACATGCTGCAGACGCTCACCGATCGCACGCCCTCGCACCTGGCCTACTACGACAAGAACCTCATCTGCCAGTTCTCCAACGCGGCGCACGCAGCGGCCTATGGGCGCGAGCCGGCCGATCTGGTGGGACAGCACCTGAGCGAGATCGTCTCGCCCGCGGTGCTGCCCGAGATCATCCCCAAGGTGGCCAAAGTGCTCAGCGGCGAGCGGCTGCAGTTCGAAGCGCAGCGCCTGTCGGCCGACGGCCAGGCCCGCTTCTATGACATCCGCTACCTGCCCGATTTCGTCGAGCAGCGTGTGGTGGGCTACTTCGTCGAACTGGTCGACATCACCGAGCGTCGCCAGACCGAGGACTTCGTCTTCAACGCCAACCTCGACCTTGAGGAACGCATGGCGCAACGCACGGCAGAGCTCTACCGCAGCGAGCAGCGCTATCGCCTCATGAGCGAGGCCATCCGCGAGTACGGCATCTTCTTCCTGGAGCTGGACGGGCTCGTGCACGAGTGGACCGACAGCGCGCAGCGCGTGCATGGTTTCACGCGTTCGCAGGCCACGGGCCGCACACTGGATGTGTTGTTGCTCGACACCGAGGCGCAGGACGGCGTTGCGGTGGAGAACGACGCCCGGGCGCTGCTGTCGGCCTGTATCGAGGCCGGCCACGCCGATCGCACCGGCTGGTGCGCCCGCGCCGACGGGTCGCGCTTCTGGGGCCGCCTGACGCTGACCGCACTGCGCGACCCCGACGAGACCCTGCACGGCATCTCGGTGGTCGTGCGCGACCTCAGCGATGCCAAGCGGCTGGCCGATCTCTCGCGCCAGCAGCATCAGCAGCTCAGCGCCACCGTGGCCGAGCAGTCGAACGCCCTGGCCAAGGCGAACAAGGACATGGCGGTGTTCTCCTACACCATCGCGCACGATCTGCGTGCGCCGCTGCGTCACATCGGGCAGTTCCTGCAGCTCGCGCAGGAACAACTCGACGATGTGGAACTGCATCCGGTGTCGCCCCTGCTGGCGCGCATCGGGGCGGCCGGCAAACGCATGACGGCGATGATCGAGGGCCTGCTGGAGTACACCCGCATCGGCCAGGTGGAGATGGCGGCCAACGACGTGCCGCTGGCCGCGCTGGCGCACGGCATCACCGGACACCTGCGCGCCGAACAGGGCGATCGCCGCATCGAGTGGCGCATCGAGCAGGACATGCCGGCCGTGCGCGGCGACCCGATCCTGCTGGGCGAGGCGCTGGGCAAGCTGCTGGACAACGCGGTCAAGTTCACGCGGCGCACGCCCGACACGCGCATCGAGATCGGCATTCGCGAGGTGAACGGCACCCGTGGCCTGTTCTACGTCAAGGACAACGGTGTCGGTTTCGACCTGGAGCGCGCGCGCAACCTGTACCTGATGTTCCAGCGCCAGCACCACACCATGGACTACGAAGGCGTGGGCACCGGCCTGGCGCTCACGCACCGCATCGTCGAGCGCCACGGCGGTCGGCTCTGGTGCGAGACGGCGCCCGATCAGGGCTGCTGCTTCCTGCTGGAACTGCCGTTGGCGGACAGCGCCACGGCGCGGCCCGACATCGCCCTCTGAGTGCGCTCAGGCCTGGCGCAGCGTCACGGTGAAGGTGGCGCCTTCACCCGGTACCGCCTCGGCGCACACCCGGCCGCCGTGGCGCTCGACGATGCGCTTGACGTTGGCCAGGCCCATGCCCGCGCCGGTGAACTCGCTGCGTCGGTGCAGCCGCTGGAACGGCAGGAACAGCTGGCGCGCGTGATTCGGGTCGAAGCCGACGCCGTTGTCGCGGATGCGGATGTCCACCAGGCCTGCGTCGCGCGGCAGCGCGTCCACCTCAATGAGCATCTGCTGCTTGGGTTCGGTGTACTTGATGGCGTTGTCCAGCAGGTTGAGGAACACCTGGCCGAGCAGGCCTTCGTGCCCCAGCACCGTGGGCAGTTCGCCAACCTGGATGCGGCAACGCTCTGCCGGCAGGTGCGCCGCCAGCGGCTCCACGCAGCGCGCCATCAGTGCGCCCAGTGGCACCGGCGCCAGTTGCAGGTTGCCATGGCCCAGGCGCGCGAAATCCAGCAGGTCGCTGACCATGTGCAGCGCCTGGTCGCCGGAGCGCACGGCGCGATCGAGCAGTTCGCGCAGATCGGCGTCCACGCTGGCGCCCAGCTCCTCGCGCACGAAGGCCACGATGCCACGCACGTTGTTGATCGGGCTGCGCAGGTCGTGCGCCAGGCGCGCGGCAAAGGCGTCGAGTTCCTGGTTCACCGCTTCGAGTTCGGCGTTGCGCTTGCGCAGTTGTTCCTGCAACTGCCGGTTGGCCTGCTTGAGCCGCTGCATCTGCAGCGCGCGCTCGACCACCGCTTCCAGCGCCTTGAAACTGAACGGCTTCTGCACGTAGTCCACCGCCCCGTGGCGCAGTGCCTGCACCGCCGAATCCACCGACGCGTGCCCGGTCATGAGGATGGCGGCCATGTCCGGGTTGGCGGCCATGGCGCGCGTGATCACCTCGATGCCGTCCATCTGCGGCAGTTGCAGGTCCGTGATCAGGAGGTCGAAGGCCTGCAGGTCGGGGCGCGCAAGCGCCTCCTGCCCCGAGGTGCAGGCGATCACCTCATGGCCGCGGCTCTTGAAGTAGGTCCCCAGCGTGCGCCCCAGCAGGTCCTCGTCATCGACCACCAGCAGACGGGAGGGGCGGACGTCGTTGTTTTGGATTCCCGTGTCCATGTTTTCCCAGCCGCACACGTTGCCAGTCGGGCGGTCAGCGGCACAATGCCCCCAACTCCCTCCCGGCATCAATGCACTCTACTCCTTTGCGCGTACTTTGTATCGAGGACGACCCCGACGACGAGGTGCTGGTGCGGCTGGCCGCCCGCCGACTGCCCATGCCCGTGCAATGGATCACGACCGACGGCGCACCCGGGGTGGATGCGGCGCTCGAGCAGGGTGTCGATCTCGTCCTCAGCGACTACCACCTCAACGGCTACTCGCCGCTGCGCGCCATCGAGGCGATTGCGGCGCGCGGGCTGGACATCCCCCTCGTGGTGGTGAGCAACGCCGTGGGTGAGTCCGCCGCCGTGGAAGTGTTGCGCGCCGGCGCCGCTGACTACGTGAGCAAGGACCGCCTGGCGATCCTGCCGATGGTGATCGTGCGCGTGCTGGAGGCCCGTGCGCAGCGCGAGCGCCAGCGTGCGCTGTTGGCGCAGAACCAGCGCTCGGCGCAGCGCCTGCGGCAACTGGCCACCGAGCTCGTGCAGGCGCAGGAGAACGAGCGCCGCCACCTGGCGCAGACGTTGCACGATGGTCTGGGCCAGACGCTCACCGCGCTGCAGTTGCACCTGCACGCCGCCGATGTCGAGCCCGACGCCGAGGAGGCGCGCGGCCTGCGGCAGAAGGCCTATGCGATCCTGCGCGACACCATCGGCCAGATGCGGACACTGTCGTTCGCGATGCGGCCCGCGCAGCTCGATCACCACGGGCTGGCCGCCACCATCGAGACCATGGCGCATCAGATGCTGGACCCGGCGGGTGTCACCCTCGCGCTGCGCGTGCGCGGCAGCGAACCGGCGCGCGGCAGCGCGCAATCGGCCATCGCCTTTCGCGTGGTGCAGGAAGCTTTCACCAACGCCATGCGCCATGCGGCGCCCCGGCGCATGGCGGTGCACCTGGGGTTCCGTGGCGATGGTCGCCTGGTGGTGAGCGTGGGCGACGATGGCGCCGGCCTGCCTGCGGGCACGCGCGGGCTGCCGGTCTCGGCCAGCGGTGGGCGCGGCCTGAGCGGCATGGCCGAGCGCTGCGAGCTCTCGGGCGGTTTCCTGCGCATGCGCGGGCGCCCGGGTGCCGGCACGGTGCTGCGCGCCACCCTGGGGGCCGAGCTGTGAGGCGCCAGCCGGGCCACCAGCGCGGGCGCATGGGGCCGCGCGCCGCGCTGGTGCTGGCCACGCTGCTCATGGCTGCCGTCTTCATCAGCGACGCGTTCACCCCGCTGGGGTTCGCCCACGGCATGTTGTACGCACCGGTGGTGCTGCTGACCATGGCCACCGGGCGGCGGCGCACCGTGTTGTGGGTGGGGGCCATCTCGCTCGCACTCATCGGCATCGGCTGGCTGATTTCGCCGCCCGCGCCGCCGAACTACCCCCTGGTCTACATCGTCATCAACCGCGTGCTGTCGCTGGCGGTGGTGTCGATGGTGACCGGCGTGGCCCTCTTGTCGCTGCGCTATGCACGCGGCCTGCAGCGCGCACAGATCGAAGCGCAGGAGCAAAGCCACATCCTGGAGATCGCGGGCGAGCTCGGGCAACTCGGCGCCTGGACCTTTGACGTGCGGCAGCAACGGGTGCAGTGGTCGCCCGAGGTGGCGCGCCTGCACGCGCGTCCGCCCGGCCATGCGCCCACGCCGGAGGAGGCTCTCGCGTATTTCGTGGAGGCCGACCAGCCGCGTTTTCGGGCCTGCATCGAGGCCTGTGCCCTCAAGGGCGAGCCCTTCGACAACGAGTTCCGCATCGTGGACGCGAACGGCAACCGGCGATGGGTGCGGGTGGCGGCGCGGGCGCTGCGCAATGCGGGCGGCGAGGTGGTGCGGCTGCAGGGCGCGTTCCAGGACATCGGTGGTTACAAGGCGGTGGAGCGCCAGCTTGACGAGAGCCTGACTTCCTGGCGCCGCCTGGCCGAAGCCATGCCCATGATGGTGTGGACCGCCGACCACGAAGGCCGGCTGGAGTACGCCAGCCCGGTGGTGGAGGAGTACAGCGGCGACGAGCCCCAGTCGGTGTACGGCGATGGTTGGCTGTCGCTGGTGCACCTTGACGACCGCGCCGCTGCGGCAGCGGCCTGGCAGGCTGCCGTGGCCTCGGGCGAACGCTACGAGGTCGAGTTCCGCATGCGCCGGCGCGACGGCTCGTACCGCTGGCACCTGGCGCGCGCCCAGCGCGTACAGCTGCAGCCCGAGCTGCCGCCGGTCTGGTACGGCACCGCGATCGACATTCACGACCGCCGCGTGCTCGAGTTGCAGGCACGCGAGCTTGCGGCGCGCTACGAGGCGGTGCTGGAGAGCATGACCGACGCGGTGATCGCGTTCGACGGGCAATGGCGCTTCACCGTGGTCAATGCCCAGGCCGAGCTGCTGTTGCAGCGCCGGCGCAGTGATCTGCTGGGCAACAACGTGTGGGACGAATTCCCCGAAGCCCGTGGATCGCGCTTCCAGCAGGAGTACGAACGCTGCGCGCGCGACAACGTGGTGGTGCGCTTCGAGGAGCACTACGCGCCGCTGGGCTTGCTGTTCGAGGTGACGGCCTACCCCGCGCCGGGCGGTGGGGCTTCGGTGTATTTCCGCGACGTCACCGAACTGCGCCGGGTGGCCGACCAGCTGCGCCAGGCGCAGCGGCTCGAATCGATCGGCCAGCTCACCGGTGGCGTGGCCCACGATTTCAACAACCTGCTCACGGTGGTGATGGGCAACGCCGAGTTGCTGGACAACCTGTTGCCCGAGGGCTCCACCGAAAGCGAGCTGGCCAGCACCATCTTCGAAGCCGCCACGCGCGGTGCCGCCATGACGCAGCGGCTGCTGGCCTTTGCGCGCAAACAGGCGCTCTCGCCGCAGCCGGTGGACGTCAACCGCCTCGTGAGCGACATGGACCCCTTGCTGCGCCGCGCACTGGGCGAGCACATCCACATCGAGGTGGTGCGCGGCGCCGGCCTCTGGCCCGCGCTGGTGGACCCGGGGCAACTGGAGAACGCCCTGCTCAACCTGGCCATCAACGCACGCGACGCCATGCCCGATGGCGGCCGGCTGGTCATCGAGACCGCCAACGCGCGGCTGGACGCCGAGTACGCCTTGCTGCACCCCGGCGTGCGTGAAGGCAGCTATGTGATGCTGGCCGTCTCCGACACCGGGCACGGCATGACGGACGAAGTGCAGCAGCACCTGTTCGAGCCCTTCTTCACCACCAAACCCAAAGGGCAGGGCACCGGCCTGGGCCTGGCCATGGTGCATGGCTTCGTGAAACAGTCGAACGGGCAGATCGCGGTCTACAGCGAGCCGGGTAAAGGCACCACCATGCGCCTGTACCTGCCCCGCATCGACAGCCCCGCGGCCGAACGCAGCGACCGCCAGCAAGGCGAGGTGCCCAAGGGGCAGGGTGAGTGCGTGCTGCTGGTGGAGGACGATGAACTCGTGCGCCACTACGCCACGACCCTGCTCAACGGACTGGGCTACCGCGTGGTCATCGCACGGGACGGCGTCGAAGCACTTGCGCAGCTGGAAAGTCACCCCGAGGTTGCCCTGTTGTTCACCGACGTGGTGATGCCCGGCGGGATCGGCGGTCGCGAGCTGGCCGACCGCGCAACGGCACTCAGGCCCGGCCTGCCGGTGCTGTTTGCTTCCGGCTACACCGACAACGGCATCGTGCACCAGGGCCGGCTTGACCCCGACGTGCTGCTGCTGGCCAAGCCGTACCGGCGTGCGGATCTGGCGCGCCGCGTGCGCCAGGCGCTGGACGGCCCTCAGGCGCCGCCGCAGGCGGCTCTGTAGCGGGGCTCGTTGTCGAGCACGTGCTCGCGCAGCAGTGCGCCGGCCGCGGCCACGTCGCCGTCGCCCACGGCGTCCACCAGCACCTGGTGGCTGCTCACTGCGTTGGTGATGGGTGAGCGGTAACGCAAGGCGGTGAGTTGCGACCGCAGCACCTCGTAGGCCGCGCGCACATAGGGGCTGGGGCAGACCTCGAAGAAGGTCCAGTGAAAGGCCATGTCGATGCGCGCGAGTGCCGGCAGATCCTGTGCCGCCTCGGCGGTTTTCATGGCCTTCACGCACTGCTTCATGCCTTTGAGGAGGGCGGTGCGATCGGTCTCCATCGCCTCTCGCAGCGCCTCGGTTTCCACCATCGCACGAAAGCGGCAGAGCTGGCCGACTTCCTCGGGCGTGAGCCGGAACACGAAGGTGCCGCGCTGCGGGTGGATCTGCACCAGGCCTTGCGACTGCAGCCGCACCAGGGCTTCGCGCACGGGCGTCTTGCTCACGCCCATGCGCGCGGCCAGTTGTGCTTCCGACACCTGCTCGCCGAGCTTGAGGTCGCCGCTGACGATGGCGGCGCGGATGCGCTCGCCCACCACGTCGGTGAGCAGGCGGGGACGTTCGAGTTCGAGCTGACGCGTCATGACCGCGATTCTCCGTTGAGCGGCGGTTTAGGGGTTTCCCTGAATGTTATATCTGAGATATCAGATACGCTTAGGGCAAAACCCTGATACCACCCCCTTGCGGAGACAGGCCCCGATGGCATTCAGCGATTACCCGGCGCGCGCCCCCTCCTGGGCCGCGCGCCTCGAGCACGGTTTCGTGCGTCTCAACCAGGCGCTCATCGTGTTGCTCATGGCGTCCATGGCGGTGCTGGTGTTTGCCAACGTCGTCATGCGTTACGTGTTCAATCAGTCGATCTTCTGGGTCGAGGAGTTCACGCAGATCCAGATGATCTGGGTGGCCTACCTGGGCGCCGGCCTGGCGTTGCGCGAAGGCCGGCACGTGGCGGTCGACATGGTGCAGGACTTGCTGCCCGCGCCGCTGCGCAAGGCCGTGCGGGTGTGCATCGCGGTGGCCGTTGCGCTGTTTCTGCTCACGCTCATCGTTCTGGGCGTGCAGATCGCCGCCTTCACCTGGAGCCAGGAGACGCCGGCCATGGGCCTGCCTTCGGGTCTGCCGTACCTGGGCATTCCGATCGGTGCGGCGGCGATGCTGCTGCACCTGTTGCTGTTCTGGCGCCAGTTCATTGCGCGCGAGTTCGTGCACGCGGAAGAACTGGGGGACGAGCACGCCGAGGAGGCCACGGCATGAGCCTTGTCCTCTTCGGTGTGTTTGCACTGGCCCTGGCCATCGGCGTACCCATTGCCATTGCCATGGGTGGTGCCGGCCTGCTGGCGCTGGTGGTCGATGGCAATCTCTCGCTGTTGTCGGTGCCTCAGCGCTTCTTCGATGGCATCAACAGCTTCCCGCTGATGGCCGTGCCGTTCTTCATCCTCGCAGCCGATCTCATGACGGCCAGCGGCATCACCACCGCGCTGCTGCGCTTTGCCGGTGCCATGGTGGGCCACGTGCGCGGCGGCATGGGCCACGTCAATGTGGTCACCTCGGTCATGTTCGCGGGCATCAGCGGCTCGGCGCTGGCCGACGCGGCCGGGCCCGGCGCGATCGAGACGCGCATGATGGCCCGCAGCGGCTACGACAAGGCGTATGCGGCCGCGTTGTCGGCGGCCACCGCCACCATCGGGCCCATCATCCCGCCTTCGATAGTGATGGTGATCTACGCGCTCACCGACAGCCGTGTCACGGTGGCCGGCCTGTTCCTGGCCGGTGTGCTGCCCGGCCTGCTGATGGGCGCCGCGCTCATGGGCATGAACCACTGGCTGTCCGTCAAGCGCGGTTACGGCACCGTGGGGACCGCGCCAGGCTGGGGCGAGCGTCTGGTCGCGCTGTGGAGGGCCACGCCGGTACTGCTCATGCCGGCCATCATCATCGCGGGCATCCTCACCGGGCTGTTCACGCCCACCGAGGCCTCGGCGGTGGCGGTGTTCTACGCGCTCTTCATCGGCCTGTTCGTCACGCGCACGCTCAACGCGCGGCTGATCTGCAAGGTGTTGCTGCAAAGCGGGCTGGTCACCTCGGCGGCGCTGATCATCGTCTCCATGGCCTCGCTGTTCGCCTGGCTGCTCACTTTGCTGCAGATTCCGCAGTCCATCGGTACGGCCATCGGTGGGCTCACGACCGATCCGGTGGCCATCATGCTCATCGTGATGGTGTTCGTGCTGGTTTGCGGCCTGTTCATCGACACGCTGCCGGCGGTGATCATCCTGGTGCCGGTGCTGGCGCCGCTGTCCGAGCAATTCGGCATTCACCCGCTGCATTTCGCGATGGCCATCGTGCTCAACCTCACCGTCGGCCTGGCCACGCCGCCGGTGGGCGGGGTGCTGTTCGTCATGAGTTCGGTGGCACGCCTGCGGCTCGAAGAGCTCACGCGGGCCATCCTGCCGCTGCTGGCCGCGCTGCTGGTGGTGTTGCTCGCGGTGGTGCTGTTTCCCCCGCTGAGCACCTTCGTTCCCGGTCTGTTCGGCTACACGCGCTGAACGATCGCTCTTTCCCGTTCCCCTCAACCACAAGGAGACATCCGCATGAAACTCAAGACCCTTGCCGTCGTGATGGGCCTGGCCCTGATGCTGCCCGCGGCGCACGCGCAGAAGGTGCTGAAGTACGCGCACTTCCAGCCCGCCAAGGACGACCAGCCCAAGCACGTCGCAGCCCTGGCCTTCAAGGACCATGTGGAGAAAGCCACCAACGGTTCGGTCAAGGTCGAGATCTTCCCGGCCGGCCAGTTCGGCAAAGACCAGCCCACCATGGAAGGCCTGCGCCTGGGCACGCTGGAGATGGCTGTGGCGCACGATGGTGCCATCGGCACCGTGCACAAGCCCATCGGCGTGCTGGGCATCCCGTTCCTGTACGACAACCACGAGCACGCTTGGCGCGTGTACGACTCGGCCTGGCTGCAGGGCTTCTCGGACGACATGGTCAAGAAGGTCGGCATCCGCGCGCTCGGCTTCGCCGACAACGGCGTGCGCCACTTCACCAACAGCCTGCGTCCGATCCAGACGCCGGCCGACATGAAGGGCATGAAGATCCGCATCCAGCCCTCGCCGGTGTTCAAGGCGCTGGTTGAATCGCTCGGTGCCTCGGCGTCGGCCATTCCCTGGGGTGAGTTGCCCACCGCGCTGCAGCAGAAGGTGGTGGATGGCCAGGAGAACGGCGTGACCAACATCCTGGCCGCCAGCCTGTACCAGCACCAGAAGTACGCCACGCTGGACGGCCACGTCTGGTCGGTGCACGGTTATCTGGTCAGCGAGCGCTTCTACTCGCGCCTGTCCGACGCCGAGAAGAAGGCGGTGAACGAGGGCGTGCAGAAGGCCATGGCGATTCATCGCAAGATGACCGCCGAGCAGGACAGGAATGCGAAGAAGATCCTCGAGGGCGTCGGCATGCAGGTGTATGAGCCCACGGCGGCGCAGATCGCCGAGTTCCGCAAGCTGGCACAACCGCCGGTTCGCGAATGGGCCGAGAAAGAGATCGGCAAGGACTACGTGGACGCGCTGTTCAAGGCCGTGGAAGCCACCCGCAAGTGAGCGAGATGGCACAGGGAGGCGAGAAGCTGGTCGTGGCCGTGGATGACGGTTACGCCAGCTACGACCAGGAAGAGGCCTTGCTCGCGCCGCTGGGCGCGCGCTTCGAGGTGCGCCCGTGCCGGCGCGATGCGAAGCGCGCGCTGGAGGTGGCGCGCGAGGCCGACGTGGTGCTGGTGCGCGAGTCGCCGCTGCCGCGTGCGGTGATCGAAGGTCTGCAGAACTGCATGGCCATCATCCGCTACGGCATCGGTGTCGACAACATCGACCAGGCGGCCGCGCGCCAGCGCCGCATCATGGTGGCCAACGTGCCCGACTACGGCACCGACGAGGTGAGTTCCCAGGCGGTGGCGCTGGCGCTGGCGGTGTCGCGCCGCCTCTGGCTGCACGACCGCGAGGTGCGCGAGGGCCGCTGGTCCACCGGTGTGTTGCAGCCGATGTTTCGCCTGCGCGGGCGCGCGCTGGGGCTGGTGGGTTTCGGGCGCATTGCCCGCATGACGCTGGAAAAGTTCGCCGGCTTCGGCTTCGCCCGCGTGCTGGTGCACGACCCGCGCGCCGAACTTCCTGCTGGCGTGGAGCGGGTGGACATGGACACCCTCTGCGCTGAAAGTGACGTGATCTCGCTGCACGCGCCTCTGAACGAGCAGACGCGTCACTGCATCGATGTGCGGCGCATCGCGCTGATGAAAGCCACTGCCATCGTGGTGAACACCGCGCGCGGCGGCCTGGTGCACACGGACGCCCTGTACGACGCGCTGGCGGCGCGCCGCATCCTGGGTGCCGGGCTCGATGTGTTCGAGCAGGAGCCGCCGGGCATCCACAAGCTGTTCGGCCTGGACAACGTGGTGGTGACCAACCACATGGGCTGGTACAGCGAGGAGGCCATGCGCGACCTGCAGCGCAAGACGGCCGAGGAAGCGGCCCGCGTGCTGCGTGGCGATGCGCCATTGAACTGGCTCAACCGTTGGTGAGCGCTCTGGACAACAAGCAACGAAAGCAAGCAATGAAAGAACTGATCGAAGGATTCTCGAACGTGGCTGTGGCCTCCGTGGCCGACGCGGTGGACAAGGTCTGCGGCAAGCGCGGCTACATGGCCGCCTGCATCAAGCCGCGCATCAACGACAAGCGCATCTGCGGCCCGGCCGCCACCGTGCTGGAAGCGGCCACCGACGAATTCGTGCCGCCGCAGCACGCGCTGGACCTGATCGACGAGGCCCCCGCGGGCAGCGTGATCGTGATCAGCATCGAAGGTGGCGAGCCCGACGTGGCGGTGTGGGGTGGCCTGATGACCGCGGGCGCGGTGGCCAACGGCCACGCGGGCGCCGTGCTCGACGGAGGCGTGCGCGACCTCACCGAGATCCGCCGTGACTATGACTTCCCGGTCTACGCGCGTGCCGTGAGCCCCGGCACCACGCTGGGCCGCTACCGCACCGTGGCCTCGCAGGTGCCGGTGCGGGTCGGAGACATCCTGGTTCACCCTGGCGACATCGTGGTGGGCGACGTGGACGGCGTGGTGGTGGTACCGCAGGCACAGGCCGCCGAAGTGCTGAAGATGGCGCAGGAAATCGACGCCCGGGAGCTGGAGCAAGCCAGGCTCATCATTGCGGAGAAATCGCTGCGCAAGGGCCTGGCCAAGTACGGCCGCATCTGATGACCGCGACAGATGACTTCGACATCGTCTCGCTCGGCGAGGCGATGGTCGAGTTCAACCAGACGGGCGAAGGCGAGGGCAGGCTGTACTTGCAGGGCTTCGGTGGCGACACCTCCAACTTTGCCGTCGCCGCCGCGCGCCAGGGCGCGCGCGTGGCCTACATCAGCGCCCTGGGTGACGACCCGTATGGCGCGATCATGCGTGACCTGTGGGATGCCGAGGGTGTGGACCACGCGAGTGTGCTTGCCGACCCGGCGGCGTTCACTGCCATCTACTTCGTCACGCACGATGCACGTGGTCACCACTTCAGCTTCTATCGCACCGGTTCGGCGGCAAGCCGGTTCACTGCTGCGCAACTGCCGCGCGAGCGGATCGCCGCGGCCAGGCTGCTGCACCTGTCGGGCATCACACTCGCCATCTCGCCCACCGCCTGCGACACCGCCTACACCGCGATGGCGCTGGCGCGCGAGGCCGGCAAGCTGGTGTCGTTCGACACGAACCTGCGCCTGAAGCTCTGGGGCATCGACCGCGCGCGTGCCGTGATGAACGACGTCATCGCGCGTTGCGACATCTGCCTGCCCAGCTACGACGACGTCGTCGCCATCACCGGTCTCACCGACCCCGATGCGCTGGTGGACCATTGCCTGCGGTTGGGCGCGAAAGAGGTGGCACTCAAGCTGGGTGAGCAAGGCGCGCTGGTGGCGGACGCGAACCAGCGTCATCGCATCGCCCCCATGCCCTGCCGCCCGGTGGACGCCACCGGCGCCGGCGACACCTTCGGCGGCGCCTACGTGCACCGCCGGCTGCAGGGCGATGGCCTGGCCGAGGCCGGGCGTTACGCGGCGGCGGCCGCGGCGCTGTCCACGCAGGGCTATGGTGCTGTGGCGCCGATCCCGCGTGCGGCCGAGGTGCTGGCCAGACTGGGCAGCGCCTCCGCCTGAAGCGGGCTCAGCAGATCGGCGTGTCGCGCTTGCCAGCCCGGCAGTGCGTCACCGCGATCGCGCCACAGGTCATCGAGAAAGGCCACCACCAGATCGCGCGTGGCCAGCTTCACCGCCACGTTGTGCTCGCCACCGCCGGTGCCCAGGCGGTCGGTGAACATGCTGTGCGAGCCATCGCGAAACACGACCAGCCGCTTGTGAGCGCTGCCGGTGGCCGCGAACAGCTTGAGCCGGTCCTGGACGCCCGAGGTGAAACCCGGGATGCGGATGTCGTCGTCCTCGGCCGTGACGTGCAACGCCGGCACCTGCAGCGGCGCCAGAATGGGCCGCGGATCGCCCAGGCCATGAAAGGGCGGGGCGCTGATGGCCACCACGGCCTTGAGGCGCGGGTCAGTCAGCACCGGTTTGCCCGGTACGCGCGCGCCGGCGGCCAGCAGCGCGGTGTTGGCACCGTAGGAATGGCCGACAACGGCGACGCGTGAAGCGTCCACGCGTGCGGCCAGGGCCGGGTCGGCCAGTGCCCGGTCCAGCGCGAAGCGCAGGTCCTGCGCGCGGGCGATGGCTTCGGCCTCGGTGGCGGCGCCGTTGAGGCGTTGCAGCAGGTCGAACGGGCTGCCGCGCCACAGCCGGTTGTCGCTGCCCACGTGCTGCACGTGCAGTGCCGCATAGCCCTGGTCCGCCAGGTGCCGGCCGAGGTAGCTGTAGCCGAAGCGCGATCCGCCGATGCCGTGGGACACCAGCACCAGCGGGGCGGGCGATCGGGCCTCGCGCGGCAGGTGCAGGCGCACCGGCACGGCGCGCTCGCGCGCACCGTCGCGCCATTCCCGATCCAGCGTGTCGATGCGCTCCGGCGCCGGCATGGGCACGGCCTGTGCCAGCCTGGCCTGTCTTGCCGACTGGCGTTCGGCGTCGCTGGTCAGGTCGCTGGCGCGGCTGGCACAGCCGGTCAGGGCAAGGCCGCTGGCGAGGCCGATCAGCGCGGGGAGGAGGAAGAGGCGGGAACGTGACATGGGCGCGCGGATGGGGTGGGCAGCGGTGCGAGCCCCCGATTCTTCAGCGCATGCCTCCACCGGCGGATGACATTCCTGTCATCCGCGATTGCCGGTGCAAGCCCGTTCCTGCCTCAGTTCACCAGCACCAGCTTGCCCTTGACCGCGCGCGATCCCATGACCGCATAGGCCTTGGGCAGTTCGCTCATCGGCAGGGTCTGGTCCACCAGGGGCTTGACCTGGCCCTTGGCGTACATGGTGGCCAGTGTCTGCATCATGGCCGCGTTGGCCTGGGGCTCGCGGCGGGCGAAGTCGCCCCAGAACACGCCCACGATGCTGGCGCCCTTGAGCAGCGTCAGGTTCAGGGGCAGGGTGGGGATGGGGCCGCTGGCGAAGCCCACCACCAGGTAGCGTCCGCGCCAGGCGATGGAGCGGAACGCCGGCTCGGCGAAATCACCGCCCACCGGGTCGTAGATCACGTCCGGGCCCTTGCCGTCGGTGAGGCGCTTGATCTCGTCGCGCAGGCCCGCCTGCGGCGTGTGCAGGCTGTAGTTGATGGTCGCATCGGCGCCGAGTTGAGTGCACAGTGCGCACTTGTCGTCGCTGGAGGCGGCGGCGATCACGCGCGCGCCGGCGGCCTTGGCGATCTGGATCGCGGCTGTGCCCACGCCGCCTGCCGCGCCCAGGATCAGCACCGTCTCGCCCGCCTTGAGTTGCGCGCGATCGATCAGCGCGTGGTACGAGGTGGCGTAGATCATGATGAAGGCCGCTGCGTCCACCGCCGGGAAGCCCTCGGGCAGCGGCATGCACAACGCGGCCGGCGCCAGGGTGTGCGTGCCGAAGCCACCGGTGCCGCTCAGGCAGGCCACGCGCTGGCCCGGCTGCAGGTGCTTCACGCCTTCACCCACCGCCTCGATCACACCCGCGTATTCGCTGCCGGGCACGAAGGGCAGCGGCGGCTTCATCTGGTATTTGTTCTGCACGATCAGCAGATCGGGGAAGTTCAGGCTGGCCGCCTCGATGCGGATGCGCACCTGCCCTGCACCGGGCTCGGGCGTGGGCAGTTCCTTCCATTGCAGGGCGTCGACGCCCACGGGGTTCTCGCACAGCCAGGCGTGCATGGCTTGTCTCCTCGGGTGATGGGGCCAGGGCCGGTGCGGCCGCGGCAAGCCGGCGTTCGCCGGGCTGCGGCCATGATAGGCAGCACAGGCGCGCACAGGCCCCGGGCTTGCCCGTGGCCTGTCCCTTGGGTGACGAGAAGCTGGCGAAAAGCGCCCGGTGCGCGCTCAGCGCAGCACGAGCACCGGAATGTGCGAGTGCGTGAGCACCTGCTGGGTCTCGCTGCCCAGCAGCAGGCGCTTGATGCCGCGACGGCCGTGCGAAGCCATCACGATCAGATCGCATTTCTGGCGTTTGGCGGTGGCGATGACGGCCTCGGCCACCAGGTCGCCCTTGGCCGTCATGGGCTTGACCTTCACCTCGCGCTTCTGGCCTGCGGCCTTCACCGCGTTGACCGTCTCCATCGCCTCGGTCTGCCACTGCTTCTCGATGCGTGCGATCTCGGTGGCGGCCAGCGCCACGCCGCCTTCGAAGTAGGTCTGCGGATAACGCGGCACGATCTTGAGCGCCACCACCTCGGCGCCCGTCAGGTCGGCCAGGTTCAGGGCATGTTCCACCGCCTTCTGCGAGAGCTTGGAACCGTCGGTGGCGAGCAGGATGCGCTTGTACATGAAGGTCTCCTTCTTGTTGGGGTGCAAATACCTTACGCCGGACCTTGCCATCGACCGTTGATCCAGGTCAACCCCGTTGCGGCCGCTTGCGACTAAGCTGGTACCCCATGAGCAGCGCCGCCTGGGCCAGCGGCCACCGTGGCCCGCTGACAGTCAACGACGACTTTGCCGTGCTCGACGATCCGTTCGAGCAGGAGGCGTTCACCGCCGTGGTGGAAGGCGAAGGTGCGCGCCGCGAATCGGTGCTGGTGGTGCAGGGCATGTACTGCGCGGCCTGTGCCGACGCCGTGGAGGCCTCGCTGGACGGCGTGCCCGGCGTGGAAGCCGCCCAGGTGAACGCGGCCTCGCGCCGCCTGCGCGTGCGCTGGAACCCGGCCCACACCACCCTGTCGGCGCTGGCGCGCCGCGTGGGGGATCGCGGCTATCGGCTGCTGCCGCTGCAACAAGCCCTGTCGCTCGACGAACGCTGGCGCGAATCGCGACTGGCCTTGTGGCGCCTGTTCGTGGCGGGCTTTTGCATGATGCAGGTGATGATGTTCGCCTGGCCGGCCTATGTGGCCGGGCCTGGCGACATCCCGCCCGACATCGATCAGTTGCTGCGCTGGGCAAGCTGGGTGCTCAGCGTGCCGGTGGTCTTCTTCGCCAGCGGCCCCTTCTTCGCCCAGGCCTGGACCGACCTCAAGCGCCGCCGCATCGGCATGGACACGCCGGTGGCGGTGGGCATCGCGGTCACCTTCCTGGCCAGCTCGGCCGCCACGTTCGACCCCACCGGCCCCTGGGGCCATGAGGTCTGGTTCGACTCGCTCACCATGTTCGTGGCCTTCCTGCTCGGTGGCCGCTACCTGGAGGCCCGGCTGCGCGAGCGCACCGCGGGCGCACTCGACGTGCTGATGAACCGCCTGCCCGCGGCGGTGGTTCGTGAGCTGGCCGATGGCCGCACCGAGACGGTGTCGGCGCGCCGCCTGCGCGTGGGCGATGTGGTGCGCGTGGCCGCCGGCGAGGCCTTCCCGGGCGACGGCGTGCTGCTCGACCAGGGCGCCACCGTTGACGAGGCCCTGCTCACGGGCGAGTCGCGCGCCTGCACGCGCTCGCGCGGCGAGGGCGTGATTGCCGGCAGCCTGAACCTGGGCGGTGTGGTGCGCGTGCGCGTGGACCGCCTGGGCGCCGACACGCGTTTCGCGCAGATCGTGCGCCTGATGGAGCAGGCCGCCACCGACAAGCCGCGCCTGGCCGTGCTGGCCGACCGCATCGCCGCGCCGTTCCTGGTGCTGGTGATGCTGGCCGCCTTCGCCGCGGGCTGGGCCTGGTGGCAGATCGACCCCTCGCGTGCGCTGGCCATTGCGGTGGCGGTGCTCATCGTCACCTGCCCGTGTGCGCTGTCGCTCGCCACCCCGGCGGCCATGCTGGCTTCGGCCGGTGCGCTGGCGCGCCGCGGTGTGCTGGTGCGCCGGCTGCAGGCTTTCGAGGCCATGGCCGGCGTGAACGCGGTGGTGTTCGACAAGACCGGCACGCTGACGCAGGACCGGCTGGAACTGGCCGGCGTGCGCCTGCGCAACGGTGCCGAGCGCGACGCGGTGCTGGCGCAGGCCGCGGCGCTGGCGCGCGACTCGCTGCACCCGGTGGCGCGTGCCATTGCCAGCGCCGCTGCGCCCGACCCCACCGTGCGTTGGCAATCGCTGGCCGAGCACGCCGGGCAGGGCATCGAAGCGCGCGACGCCCAGGGCCGCGACTGGCGCCTGGGCTCCGCTTTGTTTGCCGGCACCATGCCCGAGCACGACGCCGACGGCCCGCGCAGCTACCTCGCCGACGAACAAGGCTGGCTCGCCACCTTCGAGCTGCGCGAAGCCGTGCGGGAGGATGCACGAGACGCCGTGAACCGGCTTCGGGAACAGGGCATCCGCACCTGGGTTCTCTCGGGTGATCGCGCCAGCGCGGCACGCCGCGTGGCCCACGCCGTGGGGGTGGACGAGGTGATCGCAGAGGCCTCACCCGAGCACAAGCTGGACCAGTTGCAGGCCCTGCAGGCCCGTGGGTGGCGCGTTGCCATGGTGGGCGATGGGCTCAACGACGGCCCGGTGCTGGCCTGGGCCGAGGCGTCCTTTGCCATCGGCCGTGCCGCGCCGCTGGCGCAGGCCCGCAGCGACGTGGTGGTGCAAAGCGGGCGCCTGCTGGACGTGGTGGACACCATCGAGCGGGCCCGCCTCACGCTGCGCGTGGTGCGCCAGAACTTGGCCTGGGCCGCAGCCTACAACGCGGTGTGCGTGCCGCTGGCGCTTGTCGGCTGGATGCCGCCCTGGCTGGCCGGCCTGGGCATGGCCGCCAGTTCGCTGCTCGTCATCGCCAACGCCTGGCGCCTGAACACCTCCCGCTGAGCCATGGACATCCTGTACTTGCTGATCCCCTTGTCAGTTCTCATCGTCTTCGCCATCCTCGGGGTGTTCTGGTGGGCGTTGCAGGCCGGTCAGTTCGACCAGGTCGATCGCGAGGGAGAGCGCATCCTGGATCGGGAATGAGCAACGAACGAGGTGCGAATGAGGAGCGCTTGATCCAGGTCAAGCGTGTTCGGGAACGCCTTGCGGACACTCGCAAGGAACCATAGAAGAGGAGTGGCCCATGGCCATTGGCAACAACAAGGCAGGTACCGCTGAGGCCGCGGTCTACAACGACAAGGTGGTCCGGCAATTCGCCATCGCCACCGTGGTCTGGGGCGTGGTGGGCATGCTCGTCGGCGTCATCATCGCCGCGCAGCTGACCTGGCCGGCCCTGAACCTGGGCATCGAGTGGCTGAGCTACGGCCGCCTGCGCCCGCTGCACACCAACGCGGTCATCTTCGCCTTCGGCGGCTGCGGCCTGTTCGCGGCCAGCTACTACGTGGTGCAGCGCACCTGCCACGTGCGGCTGTTCTCCGACGGCCTGGCGGCCTTCACCTTCTGGGGCTGGCAACTGGTCATCGTGCTGGCGGCCATCACGCTGCCACTGGGCATGACGCAGGCCAAGGAATACGCCGAACTCGAGTGGCCGATCGACATCCTGATCGCGGCCGTCTGGGTGGCCTACGCGGTGGTGTTCTTCGGCACCATCGGCCTGCGCAAGGTGCGCCACATCTACGTGGCCAACTGGTTCTTCGGCGCCTTCATCCTGGCGGTGGCGCTGCTGCACATCGTCAACAGCGCGGCGCTGCCGGTCGATCTGTTCAAGAGCTACTCGGCCTACGCCGGCGTGCAGGACGCGATGGTGCAGTGGTGGTACGGCCACAACGCGGTGGGCTTCTTCCTCACGGCGGGCTTCCTCGGGATGATGTACTACTTCATCCCCAAGCAGGCCGAGCGCCCGGTGTACTCGTATCGCCTGTCGATCGTGCACTTCTGGGCGCTGATCTTCACCTACATGTGGGCCGGCCCGCACCACCTGCACTACACCGCGCTGCCCGATTGGGCGCAATCGGTGGGCATGGTGTTCTCGCTCATCCTGCTCGCACCGAGCTGGGGCGGCATGATCAACGGCATCATGACGCTCTCGGGCGCCTGGCACAAACTGCGCGACGACCCGATCCTGCGTTTCCTGATCGTTTCGCTCTCGTTCTACGGCATGTCGACATTCGAGGGTCCGATGATGTCGATCAAGACGGTCAACGCGCTGTCGCACTACACCGACTGGACCATCGGCCACGTGCACTCGGGCGCGCTGGGCTGGGTCGGCCTGGTGACCATGGGTTCCATGTACTACCTGGTGCCGCGCCTGTACGGCCAGAAGCAGATGTACTCGGTGCCGGCGATCGAGCTGCACTTCTGGGTCTCCACCATCGGCATCGTTCTCTACATCGCCGCGATGTGGATCGCCGGTGTGATGCAGGGCCTGATGTGGCGCTCCATCAACCCCGACGGCAGCCTCACCTACACCTTCGTCGAATCGGTGAAGGCCACGTTCCCCTTCTACGTGATCCGCCTGGCCGGTGGCGTGCTCTACCTTGCCGGCATGTGCGTGATGCTGTGGAACGTGATCATGACCGCGCGTCAGGGCCGCATCGAACCGGTGCGCATCCCCGCCGCCCAAACCGCACACGCCTGAGGTGTCCGACATGGCCAATCAAGAAAAACCCACCGGCTTCACCCACGAGCGGATCGAGACCAGCAACTTCCTGATGATCGTGCTGATCGTCGTGGTGATCGCCATCGGCGGTCTGGTCGAGATCGTGCCGCTGTTCTTCCAGAAGTCCACCACGCAACCCGTGGAGGGCCTCAAGCCCTACACCGCGCTGCAGCTCGCCGGCCGCGACGTGTACGTGAAGGAAGGTTGCTACAACTGCCATTCGCAGATGATCCGTCCGTTCCAGGCCGAGACGCTGCGCTACGGCCACTACTCGGTGGCGGGCGAGTTCGTGTACGACCGGCCCTTCCAGTGGGGCAGCAAGCGCACCGGTCCCGATCTGGCGCGCGTGGGCGGGCGCTACAGCGACGAGTGGCACCGCATCCACCTGATCAACCCGCGCGACCTGGTGCCCGAGTCGAACATGCCGGCCTATGCGTGGCTGGAGAAGAAGCCCGTCAAGGCCGAAGGCATGCCCCGGCGCATGGAGGTGCTGCGCACGCTGGGCGCGCCCTACAGCGACGAAGAGATCCAGGGTTCGGTGGAGGCCGTCAAGGGCAAGACCGAGATGGACGCACTGATCGCCTACCTGCAGGTGCTGGGCACCGCGCTGGGCAGCACCACCAAGTGATGGAGGCCCCCATGGACATCAACGATCTGCGCTCCCTCGTCACGGTCATCAGCCTGCTGGTCTTCCTCGGCATCGTGGGCTGGGCCTGGTCGCGCCGCAACCGCGATCGCTTCGACGAGGCGGCCCGCCTGCCTTTCCAGGACGAATAAGAAGGCTTATCCCATGAGCGATTTCACCAGCGATTTCTGGCACCTCTACGTGGCGGTGCTCACCCTGGTCAGCATCGTGGCCTGTGCCGTGCTGCTGTGGATCAGCGGCACCACCAAGGTCAAGGCGCACGACGACAACACCACCGGGCACGTGTGGGACGAAGACCTGCGCGAACTCAACAACCCGCTGCCCAAGTGGTGGGTCTGGCTGTTCATCATCACCGTGGTCTTCAGCCTGGCCTACGGCGTGCTGTACCCCATGTTCGGTCGCTATCAGGGCGTGCTCAACTGGTCCTCGCAGGGCCAGCACAGCGCTGAGGTGGAGCGCCATCAGGCCGCCATTGCGCCGTTGTACGCACAGTTCAGTGGCCAACCGGCGCCGCAGCTGGCCGGCGACGCGCAGGCCATGGCCATCGGCGAGCGCCTGTTCATGAACAACTGCGCCCAGTGCCACGGCTCCGATGCCCGCGGTTCGCGCGGTTTCCCCAACCTCACCGACGCCGACTGGCTCTACGGTGGCGACCCGGAAGTCATCAAGGCCAGCATCACGCAAGGCCGCCACGGTGTGATGCCGCCGATGGCGGCCGCGGTGGGCAGCGCGGACGACGTGCGCAACGTTGCCCACTTCGTGCTGAGCCTCTCGGGCAGCCCGCACGACAGCGTGCGCGCCTCGCAAGGCCGCGCCAAGTTCACCGCCTGCGCGGCCTGCCACGGCGGCGACGGCAAGGGCAACGCCGCTCTGGGAGCCCCCAACCTGACGGACAGCGTCTGGCTGCACGGCTGGGGCGAGGAGGCCATCGTGCGCGCCGTGACCAACGGCATCAGCAACCAGATGCCGGCGCAGAATCAACTGCTCACGGCAGACCAGATCCACGTGCTGAGCGCCTACGTGTGGGGCTTGTCGAAAAAGTGAACACCCCCGCCGCGCTTCGCGCGACCCCCTCAAGGGGGCGGCACCTGAGGCCCGGCAAAGCCGGTTCCTCGGTGCCACTGGATTGGGCTGCCTCATGCGTTGCGCATTTTTGAGATGAACACACCGACGCCCACCTCCGATCGAATCATCCCCATCCAGCCGGTGGGCGATGACGAGGTGATGGTCTCGCTCTACGCCTCGCAGCAGAAGATCCACCCGCGCTCGGTCTCGGGCCTCTTCACGCGCTGGCGCTGGTTTTTCGTCTGGGCCACGCAGCTGGTCTTCTATGGCTTGCCCTGGCTGAGCTGGAACGGCCGCCAGGCCGTGCTGTTCGACCTCGAGGCGCGGCGCTTTTTCCTGTTCCCGCTGGTCTTGTACCCGCAGGACTTCATCTACCTCACGGGGCTGCTGGTCATCAGCGCGCTGGCGCTGTTCCTGTTCACCGCCGTGGCTGGGCGGCTGTGGTGCGGCTTTGCCTGCCCGCAGACGGTCTATACAGAGATGTTCCTGTGGATCGAACGCCGCGTGGAAGGTGACCGCAGCGCACGCCTGCGCCTGGACGCCGCCCCGATGAGCGCGGGCAAGTTCGGCAAGCGCGCGCTCAAGCACGGGTTGTGGGCCGCCGTGGGCTTGTGGACGGGCTTCACCTTCGTGGGCTACTTCACGCCGATCCGCGAGCTCGCAGGGCTGGTGGCCGCGATGTCGCTCGGGCCGTGGCAGACCTTCTGGATCCTGTTCTACGGCTTCGCCACCTACGGCAACGCGGGCTTCCTGCGCGAGCAGGTGTGCAAGTACATGTGCCCCTATGCGCGTTTCCAGAGCGCCATGTTCGACCGCGACACGATGGTCGTCACCTATGACGAGGCGCGCGGCGAACCCCGCGGCCCGCGCAGCAGGAAGGCAGACCCGAAAGCACTCGGGCTGGGCAGTTGCGTGGACTGCACGCTGTGCGTGCAGGTCTGCCCCACGGGCATCGACATCCGCAAGGGCCTGCAGTACGAGTGCATCGGTTGCGCGGCCTGTATCGACGTGTGCGACGACGTGATGGACAAAGTGGGCTACCCGCGCGGGCTGATCCGCTTTGCCACGCAGAACGGCTTGGCCAATGGCTGGAGCCGCGCGCAGATGGTGCGCCGTGCGCTGCGCCCGCGCGTGCTGGTGTACGGCAGCATCCTGCTGGCCATCACCCTGGCGGTGTTCGGCAGCCTGCTCATGCGGGTGCCGCTCAAGGTGGACGTGATCCGCGACCGCGGTGCGCTTGCACGCGAGGTCGGGCAGGGACGCATCGAGAACGTCTACCGCCTGCAGATCATGAACGCGACCGAGAGCACGCAGACGTACGAGCTGCGCGTGGAGGGCCTGCCCGGCATCGAACTGGCTTCCGATGCCACGGTGCAGGTGGCCCCCGCCGAGGTGCGCGCGGTGGCGGTGCGGGTGCAGGTGCCGCCTGGTGCGGCGGCCAGCGGCTCGCACCCGATCACGTTCGACGTGGGCGCTGCGCAGCAGGACGGCCTGCAGGTGCGCGAGAAGAGCACCTTCGTCGTCCCCCGATGAACAACCCGAGGACAAGCGCATGACAACGACGACCGACGAAGTACAGGCCCCGGTGCCCTGGTGGCGCGTGGGCCCGATGTGGCTGGTGGTGGGCGGCCCGCTGGTGGTGGTGGTGGCGGCGATCGCCACCGCGGTGATCGCGGTCAATGGCGCCGACCCGGTGCTCGACAAGAAGGCCTACCAGGCCACGCTGGAGCAGGCGCGCGCGCTGCAGGGCAGCGAGCGTGAGGCGGCGTTGATCAAGCTGCAGCCCGCACACCAGGCGCGCAACCACGCGGCGTCGCCGGTGGTGAAGCAGGAACCCTGACCGTGAGCGGCCTCAAGCGCTGGATGTGGGTTGCTTGGCCGGCCTTCCTGCTGGCCGGTGTGCTGGAGATGCTGGTGTTCGCCTTCGTCGATCCGGGTGACCTGCACTGGCACGGCCAGCCGCTGGACTGGTCGCGTGCGGCGGTCTACACCGTGAGCTTCTTCGTTTTCTGGGGCATCACCGCTGCATCGAGCGCGCTCACGGTGCTGCTGTCGCAGCCCGGCGATCAGGAACAGACCTGAGGGTTGACGATGCGCCTCAAGGCCTCGGTGTCCTTGATGTGCACGTAGCGCTGCTTGACGTCGATGATGCCGTCCTCTACGAACTTGGAGAACGTGCGGCTCACCGTCTCCAGCTTCATGCCCAGGTAGCTGCCGATCTCCTCGCGCGTCATGCGCAAGTTGAACTCGGACGGTGAGAACCCCCGCGTCTGCAGACGCTGCACCAGGTTCAGCAGAAAGGCCGCCAGGCGTTCCTCGGCGCGCATGCTGCCCAGCAGCAGCATCACGCTGTGGTCGCGCACGATCTCGCGGCTCATGATGCGGTGCACATGATGCTGCAGCGTGGTGAACTCGCGCGACAGGGCTTCGACTTCGTCGAAGGGCATCACGCAGACCTCGGCATCCTCCAGCGCGATGGCGTCGCAGGAGTGGCGGTCGTTGACGATGCCGTCCAGACCGATGATCTCGCCCGCCATCTGGAAGCCGGTCACCTGGTCGCGACCGTCGGCGGTGGTGACGCAGGTCTTGAAGAAACCCGAGCGCACCGCGTACAGCGAGGTGAAGCGGTCACCGGCCGAGAACAGCGCACCGCCGCGCTTGATGCGCTTGCGTGTCGAGATCAGGTGATCCAGCTTGTCCATCTCCTCGTCGTTGAGGCCCATGGGCAGGCACAGTTCTCGCAGGTTGCAACTGGAGCAAGCGACCTTGATGCGTTGGACGTCCATAAGCAGTGATTGATTCCCCTGAGCCCCGAGCATACCCCTGGGAGCGTGCTTTTTGGGCAAGCCGTTGACGTTGGTCAAAACCTCCCTGCGTACCCTGGGGCACAGTGGGACTGTATTCCCTGACCATTGCCCCTCCGTGAGCCACGCCATTTCCTCCGATCTGCTCAAGCGCTACGACGTGCCGGGGCCGCGCTACACCTCTTATCCCACGGCCGATCGCTTCGTCGAGGCCTTCACCGAGCAGGACTACCGACAGGCCCTGGCGCAGCGCGCCGCCGGCTCGATGGCGTTGCCGCTGTCGCTGTATGTGCACATCCCTTTCTGCGAGTCGCTGTGCTACTACTGCGCCTGCAACAAGGTCATCACCAAACACCATTCGCGCGGTGCCGAGTACCTGCGCCACCTTTCGCGCGAGGTCGAACTGCAGATCGAGGCCCTGGGTACGGGCCACTCGGTCTCCCAGTTGCACCTGGGAGGCGGAACCCCCACCTTCCTGTCGGACGCCGAATTGGAAGACCTGATGGCCATGCTCGGGCGCCATTTCAACCTGGTGCCGGGCGGGGAGTATTCGATCGAGGTCGACCCCCGCACCGTGGATGCCGGGCGCCTGCAGGCGCTGCACCGGCTGGGCTTCAACCGCCTGAGCTTTGGCGTGCAGGATTTCGACCCCGCGGTGCAGAAGGCGGTGCACCGCATCCAGCCGGCCGAACAGGTGTTCGCACTGGTGGCGGCCGCTCGCCAGATCGGCTTCGAGTCGATCAATGTGGACCTCATCTACGGCCTGCCACTGCAGACCCCCGAGTCCTTCCGGCGCACGCTGGCGCAACTCACCGAGTTGCGGCCGGACCGGGTGGCGCTGTATGGCTACGCGCACCTGCCCACGCGCTTCAAGCCGCAACGCCGCATCGTGACGGCCGAGCTGCCCGGCGCGGCCGAAAAGCTCGCCATGCTCTCGGCCTCGCTCGACACACTGGGTGACGCCGGTTATGTCTACGTGGGCATGGACCACTTCGCCTTGCCCGACGATGCACTGGCCGTAGCCAAGCGCCAGGGCCGGCTGCACCGCAACTTCCAGGGCTACAGCACCCAGCCCGACTGCGACCTGATCGCCCTCGGTGTCTCGGCCATCGGCCGCGTGGGCGCCACCTACAGCCAGAACGCCAAGACGCTGGAGGAGTACGTCGATCTGCTGGACCAGGGCCGCCTGCCCATCGTGCGCGGGCTGGCGCTCACGCGCGACGACCTGCTGCGCCGCGCGGTGATCATGTCCCTCATGTGCCAGGGTGAGCTGCTGTTCGAGGCCATCGACCAGGGCCACCTGATCGACAGCCGCCGTTACTTCGCGCGCGAACTCGAGCAGCTGGCCGAGTTCGCCGAACAGGGGCTGGTGAACATCGATGCCGCCGGCGTTCAGGTCACCGACCGCGGCTGGTACCTGGTGCGCGCCATCGCCATGGTGTTCGACCGCCACCTGCAGGCCGACCAGGACCGCGCACGCTTTTCCCGGATCCTCTGATACCGTTGGCGGCATGAACAGCTCGCTGGCGATCACCGCCTTGCTCATGGGGCTCGTGGGCGGGCCGCACTGCGTGGCCATGTGCGGCGCCGCCTGCGCCGGCATTGCGCGCGCGGGCGCACCGCGCAGCACGCAGGCGTTGCTGGCCTTCCAGGGCAGCCGCATCGCGGGCTACGCACTCATGGGGGCGATCGCCGGGGGCTCGGTGCAGGGGCTGGCCTGGCTGGGCGAGCACACCGCCGTGCTGCGACCGGTGTGGACCATGTTCCACGTGGCCGCGCTGCTGCTGGGCGCGGTGTTGCTGTGGCAGGCGCGCCAGCCCGCCTGGGTGGACAGGTTGGGGCAGGGCGTGTGGCGCAAGGCGCGCCCGGCCATGGCCGCGCTGGGCCCACGCGCGCCCTTCGTGCTGGGCGTGGGCTGGGCGCTCATGCCCTGCGGCTTGCTTTACTCGGCGCTGCTGGTGGCCGCGCTCAGCGCCAATGCCGCCCAGGGCGCGGGTGTGATGGCCTTGTTTGCCCTTGGCACCTCGGTGTCGCTGCTGGCCGGGCCCTGGCTCCTGCTTCGCCTGGGCGAATGGCGCTCGGGCGGCTTGGGCATCCGCCTGGCGGGCCTGGTGCTCATGCTTGCGTCGGGTTGGGCGCTGTGGATGGGCATCACCCAGCCCACGGGCCTGTGGTGCGCGCCGCCTGCGGCCTGACGATCAGCCCTTGCGGCGATCGGGCAGCGTGGCCAGCACCAGGCCGAGCAATGCGATGGCGAAGGCCAGCACCTGCAAACCGGTGAGCCGCTCACCCATGAACACCACACCGATGAGCGCCGCGCTGATCGGCAGCATCACCGTGAACACGCCAGCCTGCGAGGCCGGCACCGTCTTGAGGCCGGTCATCCAGAGCCACACCGTCCACACGCTGGCGGCCAGCCCGTAGAACACCAGCAACACCCACACCGGGGCCGCCACGGCCGAGAAATCGAACGACAGCGCGGCCCACAGCCCCATCGGCGTCACCAGCGCCAACCCCCACAAGTTGATGATGGCCGAGATGCGCTTGGGGCCCAACCCTTCGGTGAGCCGCTTGCCAATGACCACGTAAGAGGCTTCGCACACCACGGCGGCGAACACCAGCAGGTTGCCCAGCAGGGCGCGGGAGGCGTCCACGCCGCTGTGGGCACTGCCCTTGTCGAGCGAGAACAGGCCGATGCCGAGTGCCGCGCAGGCAATGCCCGCCGCACTGCGCGCGCCGATGCGCTCGCGCAGGAACAGCCAGCTCAGCACCGCCACCACCGCCGGGATCGACGACATCACCACGCCCGCGGCCACCGCGGTCGTCATGCTCACGCCGAACAGCATGCAGATCGAGAACAGGAAGTTGCCCAGGAACGACTCGAGGAACAGCAGCAGGCGCGTGCGCGGCGTGATCGGTGGCTCGCCGGCGGGCTTGCGCAGCCAGCGGCCCATGGCCACCGCGCCGATGCCGAAGCGCAGCCACGCAAGCAGGAACACCGGGAAAACCGCCACCAGCGGTTTGGACAAGGCGACGTAGCTGCCCACCAGGGCCATGCTCAGGCCCAGGCTGCCGTACGCGGCGGCGCGTTGAAGTGGCGTCACAGGGAAGAGGGGTTGTCGGACGAGGTGCGCATCATGCCGCAGCGGGAAGCGACATTTTTTGCAATGGGAAATTTTGATTCTGCATGGTGGAATGAGGGGTTGCTGCGTCGCCGCAAAATTTCTTGATACGGGAGATGGATTTTCGTATTGAGATATTTGGCGGAGATGGCGTTGATTTTTAACAAGAAAAAACTTGTCTTATATAAGACACAAGAGCCTTAAAAGGTCTTCTATAAGACTTAAAGTGGTCCCAACGGCACCGCACACGACAGCGCGGCTCCGCCCCCGGTCTCACATCAACCAAGGAGTGTCTCCATGCCCCAATCCCTCACCGAACAGCTCAGCCGCGCGCAGCAGATCGAAGCCCTCGAAAAAGACTGGGCCACCAACCCGCGCTGGAAAGGCATCAAGCGCGGCTACACCGCGCAGGACGTGGTGCGCCTGCGTGGCAGCATGCAGATCGAACACACGCTGGCCAAGCGCGGCGCAGAGAAGCTCTGGGAAAAGATCAACGGCGGCGCGAAGAAGGGCTATGTGAATGCCTTCGGCGCCATCACCGCCGGCCAGGCCATGCAACAGGCCAAGGCCGGCCTGG
>VFQO010000266.1_pt1 | contig 64902 bp, 66 predicted proteins | sample 3512331 | NCBI WGS metagenome assembly VFQO01 (sample SAMN10412371, study PRJNA504923) | tailings metagenome | isolation source: Replicate 3 from Balatoc abandoned mine | place: Philippines: Itogon, Benguet | collected 2017-08-28 | reverse complement strand
TTGGAGATTTTGGCGCACCCGAGAGGATTCGAACCTCTGGCCTCCGCCTTCGGAGCAATTTAGGCACCCCATCCTAAATGCACGCTAGGCCACGCTATGATACTACAACCTCATGAAAACGCTGGACTATTCGGATTTTCCTGCCGAAATCCATATCCGCAAGTTCGCTCCGATATTCGCCCGGCTGCTTCCGTGGTGCTTCCGCGGAAACAGCTCTTCCATAATTGGGGGGTCGCCTGATGTCAAAGCTGACGAAACGAGTGGTCGACGCCGCCGACGTCCGGGAAAAGGACTACTTTATCTGGGACGATGAGCTTCCCGGCTTCGGCCTCCGCGTCTTCGCATCAGGCAAGCGCAGCTATCTCATCCAATATCGCGCGCTCGGTCGAACCCGTCGCTACACCATCGGCCTGCACGGAATCTGGACGCCAGAAACCGCACGACAGGAAGCGAAGGCCCAGCTTGGACGCGTCGCTCGCGGCGACAACCCGTCTGAGGAACGGCAACTCGATCACCAGGCCATGACGGTAAAAGAGCTATGCACTCTCTATCTCAAAGACCTCAATGCAGGCCTGATCCTCGGCAAAGGTGGTCGCCCGAAGAAGGCCACCACCATCGTTACCGACACGGGCCGCATTGAACGCCACATCATGCCGTTGATCGGCGCGCGGCGTGTGAAGGATTTGACCAAGGCCGACATCAACAAGGTGCTCAAGGACATCATGGCCGGCAAGACGCGAGTGTCGGTCAAGACGAAGAAGCTACGCGGAAAAGCCATCGTGCGCGGCGGCGCCGGCACGGCGACACGCACGGTAGGCCTCCTCGGCGGCATCCTCACCTACGCCGTCGACGCCGGCATCATCGATCGCAACCCGGCGCACGGCATCAAGAAGCCGAAGGACAATGTCCGCAAGCGCAGGCTTTCCGAGGCGGAGTATCGCACTCTCGGCATCATGCTGCGCGAGGCGGCGGAGAACGAGAAATATGCGATGACCGTCGAGATCATTCGCCAGATCGCCCTGACCGGCTGTCGCCGGTCGGAGATGATCTCGCTGATGTGGTCGGAGGCCGATACTGAGGCGAGCTGCCTGCGGCTGGAGGACAGCAAGGAGGGCGAGTCCATACGTCCCATCGGCCTTCCCGTGGTCGAGTATCTGGAGCAGCGCCGCAAGGGCGCGGAGGGCACCTATGTCTTCCCGGGCCAAGGCGAGGACAATGCCTTCGGCAGCTTCCCGAACCATTGGGAGCAGCTATTCAAGGACTCGCCGCTTTCCGACGTTACGCCGCACGTCCTGCGTCATAGCTTCGCCAGCATCGCCAATGATCTCGGCTTCACCGAGGTGACGATCGCGGCACTCGTCGGACATTCGAAGGGCTCGGTCACGAGCAAGTACATACATACGCTCGACACGGCCCTGATCATGGCAGCCGATACGATCTCGGGCTACATCCAAGGTCTGCTTGATGGAATCGAGTTCAAGCAGACCGCTTACGCCCTTGATCGGGATTCCCGCAAAGCCGCGCTCACGCGCTTCCTCGAAAAGGCCGCCGTGAACGACGCCGATCAGGACGCCCCCTCGCAGGAGAACCGACTTGCCGCCTAGCGCCACCACTCCCTCACTTTCAGTTATTGCAGTTAGGGCTCCTGTCGCCTATATTGGACGGCAGGAGAAAACCGCTATGGCCAGTCACATCGTCAAGTTTGCCGGTCTTTCGGATCGGGACCGCAAGAAGGTGCCCGCCCTGCCTAAGCTGGGCGCGGGCGACCGCTTCGAGTTGCGGGTCCGCCGCCGGGATGGGGAAGATCAGACCGTCGCGCTTCCACCCGCGGCGGCCGATGCCGTCGAGACCCTGCTTGGCCACCTGCGGAGCGGCGAGCGCGTGGCGGTGCTCACCGAGGATCAGGAGTTGAGCCCGACGGACGCATCCGAAATCCTGGGCATCTCGCGGCCGCTCGTTGTCCTGCGGATGGATCGGGGCGAACTGCCCTTCCGCTATGTCGGAAAACATCGCCGCGCTTCACTGAAGGACGTCCTGGCGCTGAAGGCCAAGCTCGACGTGCGGCAAAAGGCGCTCGATGCGCTGGCGGAAGACACCGAGGATCTCGTCAACAGTCATGGCCTCTAAACCGCCCGTCGCGGTCCTCGATGCCTGCGTCCTCTATCCCTTCCATCTCCGCAATGTCCTGCTCCAGGCCGCCTTCGACGGCCTGTTCGACGCGCGCTGGACGGAACACATCCATGAGGAATGGATGCGGAACCTGATCGCCAATGCGACGGGCGTTTCGCGCGAACGCCTCGAAGCGACCCGTGACAAGATGATGGCTGTCCTGCCTGAGGCCAATGTCACCGACTATCAGGCTCTGATCCCTAACCTGGACCTCCCCGATCCAGACGATCGGCATGTCCTGGCCGCTGCAATCGCCGGCCAGGCCTCCTTCATCGTGACTTGGAACGTGAAGGACTTCCCGGCGGCGAATCTTCAATCCTATGGCATCGCATCCATCTCCCCGGACGCCTTCCTGATGAGTCTCCATGCGTCGTTTCTGGATGCGCTTATCGACAGCGCTGCGCGCGCCCGGCACAATCTCCGCAAGTCCCTGCCGACCGCCGACGAGTTCATCGACGCCATCGCCCGTCAGGGACTAACCGCCTTCGCCGCAATTCTGCGCCGAGAGGTGGAGCGGTTACGATAAGGCTCGCGGGTCATTGCGCCTGATCGGGCCTTTGCAAAGACTCGGTGTCCACTTCGATCGGCGAAAAGGTTTGTGGCATAGGGCCTATTCCACGCGACCCTGCCATTGAGCGGGCTAGCTCAAGGAGTTGCATCAAGGCTGGATTCTCGTTCTTCAAGGACCACACTACGCTAAACGGCAAAATCTCGCCGACGATCGGACGGTACGAGATGCCAGGAAATTGCGCGGCCGTCATCGCCTCGCTGACGACGGTCAGGCCTCGGTTCAAGGCCACCAGCGGTAGAAGATTTTCTCTACCGACATGCTGGACTCGAATTTGCGGATGGTGGCCGAATCCCGCGAGGCGCTGCACCAGATAATCGTGGATCTCCTGACCTGGCGCGGCATCGTTGACGATGAACCTTTCCTCTGCAAGGTTACACCATTCCACTTCATTTCGCCTGGCAAGGTGGTGGTCTGTTGGAAGTACGGCGAACACGCGCTCCGACCAGAGAGGCTCAGTTTCACAGTCCGGCCAATCACGCTCTCCCGTTACGAAGGCGGCTTCCAACCTAAACTGACGAATGGCGCCAACATGATCAGCCGGATTGTCGTCGATAAGGTCGATCTGAACTTGGGGGTGGCGATCCGTGTAGCGACGAAGCAGCTCCGCGAGAAAGCCAGATGCGATGGAGGAATAGATGCCAATCCTGACGCGGCCATGCTCAGAGCGTCCCATCGAGGCAATGTCCTGCACGCCATGGCCGACGTTCCTCAACACCTGTCGCGCACGCCGCAGAAAGCGTTGACCCGCGAAGGTCAGGCTGACGCCGCCGCTGTGACGATGGAACAGCGCCGCGCCGAGATGATATTCCAGATCTCTGATGCGACGGCTAAGAGCGGACTGCTCAATGCCGATGGCAGCTCCAGCCTTGCGGAAGCTGCCATGTTCGGCCGCCGCAACGAAATAGCGGAGATGACGGAGCTCAATGGCATGGGTCAACTTCCCCATGACATCGGCGCGCTCGTATTCTTGTCTGAACAGGATCGCCAGGCAAGCTCAGGTTCGTGATTTGACCTACCAGGCGGATCCGCCCGGATTGAAGCGACGACGCTCTTCGTTTCGGCGCCAGGCTGAAGCCCCAACAGCCCCAGTCGGTCCCGTCGCAGCCAACGGAGAAACAACAGTACCGCTACAACGGCCAAGCCCGCCGACAGGCCAATCCACACGCCAGCACCGAGCAGACCAAAATGAAAGGCCAGCACCGCACCCAGTGCGCCGGCGGCTAGGGTGGTCGCGCTGACATGGCCGAGAATCATGACGTCCGTGGCTGTCATTGCCGTCTGGGCAAAGTTCGTCAGGATCATCGGCCAGCTTAGTGCCAGCATCGCGCCGATCTCGCGACGCCAAAGGGTTCCGGCAGCTTGCGCACCGGTGTCGACAACAGACATTTCTCCAACTTTCAACCGCTCGGCCCGTCCTCGTACTGGGGCATCGCGTTTTCGGGACGAGGGTGCGAGCGAACGCTCGCAGACAGGCCGACCGATGCTTGGGGGGCCGGAGCGTTCGTGAGGCGGGATGGAACAACAGATGGCTCACGTGCGCTCGAACGCATGAGCCACCAGATGACAATGGCGGAGATGCCAGCGATGGCAGCCGCCGTCAGGAGCGCAGCCGCAAAACCCGAAGAATATGCGAGCTTCGCCTGGGTGATGGCGATCTTGAGCTCCGAGGCCCTTAGTTCGCCCACGGCATGCGGCATGTCTCCGGCCACAATGGCGTCAGCCAGAGCCCGCATCCGGGCGCAGGCTTCCATATCCCCACAAGAATCGGATGTAAGCGTCGCACGTACAGAAGTGGCCAACACACCGCTCAGCATGGCGAAACCCAGGAGTATTCCAGAAAAGCGGGACGTCGTGCTGATGCCGGAGGCCATTCCGGCACGTTCGCGCGGCACGACGCTCATGATCGCCTTTTGCGTCTCGCCGTTGAGGAGGCCGCCGCCGCTGCCGAGCACCAGCATCCCCAGCATGACAACCGGCCAAGCTTCCAGGGCCGCGCCCCAACCGGTCACGGCATTGCCGACGCTGACCACGAACAGGCCGACGACAAGAACACTTGCCGACGTCAAACGGCGGCCAAGTAGGCGGCCCACGTAAGGAAAGACCAGCATCGCGAGCGCGAAAGGCAGCATGGCGAAGCCGGCCTGCAGTGCGCTGTAGCCAAGTCCGTTCTGCAAGAAGAGCGGCAGAAGCGAGGCCATGACCTGCGCACAGGCGGCGTAGGCGAACATCGCCCATACCGCGCCGACAAGATGCGGCATCCGGAACAACTGCAGATCGAGCATCGGGCGCGCCTGTATGCGCTCGGCGATTATGAATGCTGCGAGCGCACAGGCTCCGACGCCGAAGCCGCTGACGGCGGTGGGCGAAACCCAGCCCTGCGCCTGACCGTTGATCAGCCCAAATGTGAAGCCGAACATAGAGGTCGCAAAAAACACGATCCCGAAGGGATCAAGTCGCTGTGCGGCCTCGTCGCGGGATTCGCTCACGAACAGCATCGTGGCTCCGCCGAGCGCAAGGCAGATCGGCAGATTGATGTGGAAAGCCCATCTCCATCCAAGCGTATGGGCAATAAGGCCACCGAGGATCGGCGAAAGAACCATCGTCAGGCCCATGATCCCGCCCCAGATGGACCATGCCCGATTTCGTTCCGCATCGCCGTGGAAGGTGTGACCGATCAAAGCAAGCGCTGGCGCCAGCATAAGGGCGGCGCTCGCGCCCTGGGCAGCGCGGGCCAGATAGAGCGCCATCGCGGACGAAGCGAGACCACAAGCCAGCGACGTCAGGCCGAAGGCGCCTATGCCGATCAAAAAGACACGGCGGCGGCCGAAACGGTCGGCGATCGCGCCTGCCGGCAGAAGGAGCGAGGCAAAGCACAGCACATAGGTGCTGATCACCCATTCGATGTCGGCGAAGCTCGCGCCGAAATCGCGGGCGATGGCTGGCAGGACGATCGCAACAATGTTGGTGTCGAGCACCGTCATCGCACAGCCGGCCGACGCCGTCAGCAAAAGGACGAGTGGGTTAGCTGCGCGTTGACCGGAACGGAAGCCTAGTGTCATGGCGGCGACACAGCACACCGGCGGAAGGCGTCGATGCGGAGTGCGGCCACGATTGGCTCGAAACAAGCAGTTGGTGCACTCATTGTGTAGCGATGCCTTGGCTTGTGAGCGCTGTCTTGATCTGCACCAGGCTCGGCGTGATGACGGGAACAAAAGCCGCTTCCCGCCATCGGCGGCTGAAGTCGACGCCTGGTCTCGTCAGGTAAGCCCGTCCACCGGTCCCCTGGAGTTCGAGACCTACGGCCTGCGCGACGATATCGGCAAGCGCGATGCGGATGTGGAACAATTCGGCTGGTCTGTTCTGGAAGATGCCGGAGCGCAGTCCTTCCCGAAGCCGCTGTTCCTGGTCGGCGAGCGCTGCCGACAGTTCCCTGATCGGCCCGCTCAGCACGTGCCGTCCAGCGCCGACGCAGCGCCGCGCTTCCTTCAGTGCACGTCGCGCCAAGCCGATTGACATGCCGTATTGAAGGCCGAGAAACGCGGGCCTCATCGCGGGAAGCCAGACACTCGCGTCGGGATGGATAATACGATCCTCAGTGATCCTGGTATCGGCAAGTGAGACAGCGGCGGTGTTCGTGGCGCGCAATGCCATCAGGTCGAGGTCTGCCGAACGAATGAGCCCGACATCGTCATGCGACAACGAGGCGACGAACGCGCCGTGGCCGCCTTCCTGTGCAACAGATGTTGCAACATGAAATCCCTGCGGCCGCAGATTCGTCACCCAGGGCAGCTTGCCATCGAGCGCAAACCCGTCGGGCTGTTGGCGCGCACTGACTTGCAGGTCTTCGAGGCCGGAGAGGAACTTCATCGCGTTCGACAGGCCGCTCGCGCCTGCGGTGCGGCCCGCCAACAGCTCCGGCAACTGCCTGTCGCGCAGACCCGTGTTCGGACTCTGCACCAGAAACTCAATGTAGCTTCGGTGCCCCCAGAACACGAGGCCAGCAGCCAGCGAGTGCTCAGACACTCGAGCAATCGCCTCGACGGCTTCCGTAATGTCGCCGCCGCTGCCTCCGAGCGCTTCGGCTAAGCCCACGCCAAGCACGCCGCCGGCCGCAAGCTGCGGCAGGATATCAACGGCAAGCGTGTCTTGGGTGTCGAGACTGGACGCATTCTCGTCCAGCCAGCTCCAAAGTTCACTGGTGGAAACGGAGGCGACAAGCACGTTCATGCCGCAGCAGCGGCATTCGCGCCGTCCCATCGATAGGCTTCGAGTTGCGGATTGAGCGGTGCTCCACCCAGATTGTTGGCAAAGTTGCACAGCGTGGCCAGGCTTACGCCGAGCACCACTTCGAGGGCTGCCTCGTCAGTGAAGCCGCTCTCCTTGAACGCCTCGAACTCAGCGGTATCGACCTGACCGCGCGTGGCGATCACGGCCTTGGTGAACCGCGCAACCGCCTCCAGACGCTGATCCGGCACGTGACCGAGGTTGCGCAGCCCTTCTACCGTGGCCTCGTCAAGGCCGGCCTGCTTGTAGGCGATGGCGGTGTGGCCTGCGACGCAGAAGCCGCAGCCATGCGTTGCCGCAGCGGTAATCTGCACCGTCTCGCGCTCGGCGAGCGACAGCGACGAGCGCGCATTGATCCCGGAGACTGTCAGATAGGTTTCCAACGCGACCGGCGCATTGGCCAGCACCCGCAGCAGGTTCGGCAGATAGCCGTTGCGCTTCTCGGCAGCCGTGAGCAATTCCTTCGCGGCTTCAGGTGCGTCGTCGATTGTGCGCAAGGGAAGTGTCGTCATGATATCTCCTTTGGTTTCGCCTACACGGCGATCTGCGTGCGGATTGTTCGATTCCTCGGTCCGGCCCGCTCTCTGCGATTTCCTCAGATTCGCATTTTCAGGCTGCCGCCTGGCGAGCCACTGCCCAGCCCAGTTTCCGGCCGACCGTGACAAGCGCATCGACGAGTTCGCGCATGTGGGCTTCCGTGTGGAAAGGTGTCGGCGTGATGCGCAGCCTTTCCTGGCCCCGGGCGACGGTGGGGTAGTTGATGGGCTGGACGTAGATGCCGTGCTCGGCGAGCAGGGTCTCGCTGATGCTGCGGCACAGATGCGCATCCCCGACGATCACCGGCAGGATGTGGCTGGGCGTGTCGAGCACCGGCAGGCCGGCCTCGCTCAGCATGGTCTTCAGCCGCCCGGCGTTTCGGGCCTGCAGCGCCCGTGCTTCAGGATGGGCCTTCACATGCTGGATGGCTGCGACCGCGCCCGCCGCAAGATGCGGGCAGAGCGACGTGGTGAAGATGAAGCTGTCGGCAAGACTTCTGATGACATCGATCAGAAGGGCGGGACCAGTGACATAGCCACCCATGACGCCGAAAGCCTTGGCGAGCGTGCCCTCGATGATGGTGAGACGATCGGCGACACCGTCCCGTTCGGCAATGCCGCCGCCGCGATTGCCGTAAAGGCCGACTGCGTGGACTTCGTCGAGATAGGTGATCGCACCATGCTTTTCGGCGACGTCGCAGATTTCCGCGATCGGCGCGATGTCACCGTCCATGCTGTAGACGCTCTCGAAAGCGACGATCTTAGGCCGCGCCGGATCGACCGCGCTCATCAGCTCGTCGAGATGGGCAACATCGTTATGCCGGAAAATATGCTTCTCCGCGCCAGAGCGGCGGATACCTTCGATCATCGAATTGTGGTTCTGAGCGTCGGAGAAGATGACGCAGTTCGGCAGGATCCGGCCAAGCGTACCGAGGGCCGCCAGGTTCGAGATCCATCCGGACGTGAAGATCAGTGCCGCTTCCTTGCCGTGGAGATCGGCCAGTTCGGTCTCGAGCGCCACATGCTGGCGGTTTGTGCCGGAAATGTTGCGTGTCCCGCCGGTTCCCGCACCCGAGAGATCGATCGTCTCGTGCATGGCGGCAAGCACATCGGGGTGCTGGCCCATGCCGAGATAGTCGTTGCTGCACCAGACCGTGACCCGGCGGATCTTGCCGTCAGGCTGATGCCAGAGCGCGGCCGGAAATTCGCCGGCAATGCGCTCGAGCTCGATAAACGTCCGATACCGGCCGTCCAGCTTCATGTCGGCGATCAGGCTCTGAAACTTGGCAGTGTAATCCATTTGTCTTCGCTTTCGGGTGTGGCGCCTACGCAGGGAGGCGACCTCGCCTTTGCCGGACATAGCCATACGTAACCTTGCAAAGCGTATGCGCATGAGCCATACAATTCAAGTATGAACTTAGCTGTGCGACAATTTTCGTAGTTCGTGGCTCTCCGAACGTCTTCATCGCTCAAGCTGGGACGTAGGTTTCGCCTATTGCGGCATTCGACAGGGAAATCAGGCAATGTATGAGCGTGCCCATGGCCTGACCCGATTGGGTGATCCGGGTTCAATGTTAGTGCATGGCTGGCTCTGAGGCCATGGTTGGGGTGGGCGAGCGCGCGCCCTCAACAGCTGGCGCGCTCGCCCATGGCACGATGGTTCCACCGCGAAGGATGATCGCTTCGGGCGCTGGTGGTCGGTAGTTGAGCGCGCTGTGGGGCCGGACGGCGTTGAAGTGCCGCCGCCAGGCCTCGATCAACACCTGGGCCTCCGTCAGGCTGTAGAAGATCTCGCCGTTGAGCAGTTCGTCGCGAAGCTTGCTGTTAAAGCTCTCGCAGTAGCCGTTTTCCCAGGGGCTTCCTGGCTCGATGTAGGCGGTCTGGGCGCCGACGGCGGCGATCCATTCACGCAGGGTCCTGGCGATGAACTCCGGGCCATTGTCTGACCGAACATAGGCCGGTGGTCCGCGCAGGATCATCAGATCCGCCAGGGTCTCCAGTACATCGGTGGAGTTGAGCCGTCGCTTGACCCGGATGGCCAGGGCCTCACGGGTGAACTCGTCGATCACGCAGAGCATACGGAATTTGCGTCCATCGTGGGTGCGGTCCTCGACGAAGTCGTAGGACCAGACGTGGTTGGGCCGTTCAGCGCGCAGGCGAACGCACGAGCCGTCGTTCAGCCAGAGCCGGCCGCGCTTTGGGTGTTTCTGTGGGACCTTCAGCCCCTCCCGTCGCCAGATCCGCTGCACGCGCTTGGCGTTCACCGACCAACCCGCGTGGTGCAACAAGGCCGTGATCCGCCGGTAGCCGTAGCGGCCGTAGGTCTTGGCCAACGCGATGATGTCGGCGGTTAGAGCCGCCTCGTCGTCGCGGCCCCTGGGCGGTTTGCGTTGGGTGGATCGGTGTTGTCTGAGCACCGCGCAGGCGCGGCGCTCAGACACCTTCAACTGCGCCTGCACCTTGTCGATGCAGGCCCGGCGACGGGCGGGGCTTAGAAGTTTCCCCGGGCGGCCTCGGTCAGGATCAGCTTGTCTAACGTTAGGTCCGACACCGCACGCCGCAACCGGGCGTTCTCCAGCTCCAGATCCTTCAGCCGCTTCACCTGGTCGGTCTTCAGCCCGCCGTACTCCGCGCGCCAGCGGAAGTACGTCGTCTCCGTCACCGCGATCGTTCTCACCGCCTCGGCGATCGACTGACCCTGCGCCGTCAGCACATCAACTTGCCGCAGCTTCGCGACGATCTCTTCCGGCTTGTGACGCTTCCTTGCCATCTCTCGTTCCATCCAAATGGTCCTCGGACCAACATAAGGGATGGATCACTTCCTGGGGCGCAGACCAAGGAACTGCGCCGGTTTGCCATCGCCGGCGGGCAAGCTGCGTTCAACGAAAACTGTGCAGCCTGTCACGGTGTCGGAGCCGGTGGGCAGATCGGCCAGTTCCCATCATTGACCGATGACGCCTGGCTTTGGGGTGGCAAGATAGCCGACATCCACACAACGATCCGGCACGGCATTCGCAGCGAAAGCGAGGATACGCGTGTTAGCGAAATGCCCGCGTTCGGCGAGATTCTGAGCGCTGAGGAGATCGCCCAGACCGCCGACTATGTGCTGAGCTTGTCGGATCGTTCGCGCAACGCGACACACGCAAGCCTGCCGGGTGCTGCTCTCTACGCCGACAATTGTGCATCATGCCATGGCGAGCGGGGCGAAGGTGTCCGCGACCTCGGTGCACCGCGGCTGAACGACGCGATCTGGCTCTACGGGGGCAGTCGTGAGGCTGTCATTCGCCAAATCACCACCCCGAAAATGGGGCAGATGCCCGCTTGGGAGAACCGTCTCGATGAAGAGACGATCCGGATGCTCGCGGTCTATGTCCACACGCTGGGTGGAGGGGAGCGCTGAATGGCGACGACCACGATCCTCGACACCGTTTCCCATCGCAAGCCAGGCCGGCTGCCGATCCCGCAGACGGTGCGCGGGCGCTACCGTATGATCAAGACGGCGATCGCGTGGTTCCTGCTCACCTTCTACTTCATCACGCCGTGGATACGCTGGGATCGTGGGCCGTTGCTGCCGGGCCAGGCCGTGCTGTTCGACCTGCCCGGTCGGCGGCTGTTCATCTTCGGGCTGGAGTTCTGGCCGCAGGATCTGCCGATCGCCGTCGGCGCCTTGCTCCTCGGCGCCTTCGGCCTGTTTGGCGCAACGGCCGTCGCTGGACGGGTCTGGTGCGGTTTTACCTGTCCGCAAACGGTCTGGACCGATCTCTTTTTCACCATCGAGCGGTTCTGCGAGCGCCTGTTCGGCAAGGGCACCTTGCTTTCGAACATCGCCAAGCCGGTCGCGCAGAGCCTGCTCGCCGTGGTGACGGCCTATGGCTTTGCCGCCTTCTTCAACGATGCGCCGACATTCCCTCATGCTTTGATCACCGGCACGGCCCCGTTCGGTGCGTATATCGCGATCGGCGTCCTCACGCTCACGACATGGCTGTTCGCCGCCTACGCCAAGGAGCGCGTTTGCCTGCATATGTGTCCGTGGCCACGGTTTCAGGCAGCACTTCTGGACAAGGAAAGTCTCGTCGTCACCTACCAGAAATGGCGTGGCGAGCCGCGCGGCAAGAAGCGGACGCCGTTGCGCCCGGAACTGTCAAATCTTGACGCCCTGATCCACGAGGCGACGTCGCTGAACGCCGGCCGTGGCGACTGCATCGACTGCCTGCGCTGCGTCAATGTCTGTCCGACCGGGGTGGATATTCGCGACGGTCTTCAGATGGGCTGCATCGGCTGCGGGCTTTGTGTCGATGCCTGCGATGATGTCATGACCAAGATCGACCGGCCTGCCGGCCTGATCCGCTTCGATGTCGAAGGGTCAGAGCGGGCCGGGTCGTTCACTCGGGCTCCCGTGAATATCGTTCGGCCGAAGACGGCGCTTTATGCATTGCTGTGCCTGGGTGCGCTGGCCGGGATCGTGATCGGCATCCTGCGCATGGAAAGCGTGCTCGTTGACATCGAGCCGCAGCGCGGCCAGCCCTTCGTGCAACTGTCGGACGGCTCGGTCCGCAACGACTACAGCTTCCGGTTGGCACACCGCCTCGCCGAACTCGACCGGGTGGCCATCCGCGCCGAAGGGCTCGATGGCGTCACGCTGCGCTTTGCCGATGCCGAGACCGGGCACGAAACCATCGAACTTGCCGTACCGGGCAACCGGCGTATCGGCGACCGCCTCTTCGTCACCGCAGCACCGGGTGAAGCACCGTCGGGGCGGGCCAGCATCCGCATCCTCGTCAGCAATCCGGTGAATGGAGAAATCCTCGGCGACGTCGACACCTATTTCTGGGGGCCGGAGCGATGAGCGACAACCCGGCGGTGGCAGGCCGTAAGGACCGTTGGATTCCCGCCTGCTTCATCCTCTTCTTTGTCTGTCTTGCCGGGCTTGAGATCTGGTTCGTTACCCTTGCGAACAAGAGCTTTACCGGCGTGGTGACGGATGACGCCTATGCGATCGGGCTGAACTACAATGATGTCATGGCAAGACGCGAGGCGGAACGTCAGCTCGGCTGGACCGCATCCCTCGCATTTGCACAAGGCGATGGCCTCCACGGCGCGCTGACGCTCCGCATTCGCGATCGCGATGGCCAGCCCCTCGTTGCTGATAACGTCCGTGCGACGGCAGAGCGCATGAGCCGGTCCCCGCAAATCCAGGCCGTCGACTTCAAGCGTCAGTCCGACGGCGAGTACAAGGCCCATCTTGTGGTTCCGCTCGCGGGCCGCTGGTTCGTTAGAGCGCGCATCGAGGGCAACGGACAGGCAATCCAAGTCATCCAGGAGGTCGATGTCCGTCCATGACCGCCTGGCAGAAAATTTCGGCCATCCCCAGCGAGTCCCTGGCACCACCTTCCTTCCTGACGGCGTTCGTTGCGCCGTCACCGGGTAGTGAGCAGCAGCTTGATCTTCTGGTCGAGGGCGTTCACTGCGCCAACTGCATCCGCAAGATCGAAACACGGCTGGCACAGGATGCGGCCGTTACCCGTGCGCGGGTCAATCTCACCATGCGCCGCCTGTCGGTCGCCTGGACGGGCGCGGCCGATCACGCCGAGGCGATTGGCGAGGCGGTACGCAAGCTCGGCTATAAGGTTGCGCCTTACGACGCAGGTTCGCTCAGTGCTTCGCATGAGCGCGCCGGCCGCGAACTTCTACGCTCACTGGCAATCGCAGGTTTTGCCTCGGCCAATGTGATGATGCTCGCCTGGGCCGTCTGGGCCGGTCAGGCGCAGGGCATGCCCCAGGGCACCCAGGCCTTCTTCAACTGGCTGTCGGCTCTGGTCGCGGTTCCGGCCCTCGTCCTTGCCGGCCGTCCCTTCTTCCGCTCGGCGTTCGGGGCGTTACGTGCCGGCCGGACCAATATCGACGTTCCGATTGTCGCCGCACTCATTCTGGCGACAGCGATCAGCCTGATAGAGCTGATGCGGCAGGGCGCCCATGTCTATTTCGACAGCGCGACGATGCTGCTGTTCGTGCTGCTCATCGGCCGCTACCTCGATTTTCGGGTGCGCGCACGCTCGCGGGAAGCCATCGAGCGTCTCGCCATGATGCGCGCCGAACATGCGACGATCCTGCGGGCGGATGGTCAAACATCGATCGTAGCCGCTGCTTCCGTCGAACCGGGAATGATGGTCCTGATCGCGCCCGGCGAAACCTTGCCCGTCGACGGTGTCGTCGAGCACGGCATGACGAGCCTCGACCGCTCCGCTGTGACCGGTGAAACGCTGCCGGAACTGGTGGCGCCCGGCCAGGAGGTACTGGCCGGCTACGTCAACGGATCGGATCCGCTCACCATTCGTGCGACAAAACCAGCAGCCGACAGCCATCTGTCACAGATCCTGCGGTTGGTCGAACAGGCCCAACTCCATAAGGGCCGTGCCGCTACGCTCGCGGACAGGTTGTCGGCAATCTGGACACCACTCGTTCATGCGGTGGCGCTTGTCACGTTGTTCGGCTGGTGGCTGGTTGCGAACGCTGACCTGCCGACGGCGCTTCTGCATGCCGTGACCGTCCTGATCATTGCCTGCCCGTGCGCCATTGGCCTTGCCATCCCTGCCGTGCAGGTCGCCGCCATTGGCGGATTGCTGCGCCGTGGGGTTCTCGTTCGGTCCGGTGACGCGCTCGACAGGCTGGCGGGAATCGACCGGGTCGTCTTCGACAAGACAGGAACCTTGACCACGGGTCGGCCCGAACTGGTCGAAATGCCGTCCGAGCCGCGCGCGCTGCATATTGCGGCCTCGCTCGCACGCGCCAGCCGCCACCCTCTCGCGCGTGCCATTACCGCGCATATCGGGCCGGGAGGAAATGTGGAAGACCGCGCCGAAACGACGGGCGGCGGTGTATGCGGCGTTGTCGATGGTGTGCCGGCGCGGATGGGACGTGCCGAGTTTTGTGGTGTCGAGAGTGACGACCGCGATACGCGGAGCGAAGTCTGGCTGGCGACCGCTTCCATGGTCCCGCAGCGCTTCGTCTTCGCCGATACTCTGCGCCCGGATGCGACTGGCACGGTCAATGCCTTGCGCCATTCCGGCATGAGCGTCAGCCTGCTCTCCGGTGATCGGCCCGGTCCGGTGGAGCGCTGCGCCGGGGAGCTCGGGATCGAGGACGCCCGCGGCGGCCTCACGCCCGCCGACAAGGCAGGCATCGTTTCCGAGTGGCGCAACAAGGGCGTTCGTCCGCTGATGATCGGGGACGGATTGAATGATGCGCCCGCGCTTGCCGCGGCGCATGTGTCGGCGAGCTTCGGACATGGCGTTCCGACAACGCAGGTGGCGGCCGATTTCGTGTTGCCCGCCGAACAGCTCTCTTCCATCGTCATGACCTACAGAACCGCGAAAAAAGCCAGCCGCATCGTCAGGCAGAACCTTGCCTTTGCGGCAGGCTACAATCTGGTGCTGATCCCGATCGCCGTGCTTGGCTACGCTTCGCCGCTGATTGCCGCGGCCGCCATGTCGGCGAGCTCGGTCATCGTGACGCTGAACGCGTTGCGCGCACAACCACCCCGGAAGGCGGCGGCGCAATGAGCCCGCTTCTCTTCCTCATCCCCATTGCCCTGACGCTCGGCGCACTCGGCGTCGTGGCATTCCTCTGGTCCCTGCGCAGCGGTCAGTACGACGACCTCGACGGCGCCGCGCTGCGGATCTTTCTCGATGACGACAATCCAGGAGACAATTCATGACCCATCAGGAACTGCTTCGATCCGCCAGGCGTCGCAACGCCTTCGCGCTCTGGCTCACCAGTGCGATCGCCCCGATCTTCGGCTGGCTCTATGCCGGTCAGGCAGGTGCTTTCTGGGCCTTCGCCGCCTGGATCACCTTCGTCGTGCTGCCACGTACGACCGGGATACGGCCGTTCGGTTTCATCTACCGCAATTTCTTCCTGCCTGAGCAACTGCCCTGGACGATGGTCAATGTCGTCCTCGCGATCCTTTGCGGCTCTATGATGTGGGGGATCGATGTTGCTTTCTACGCAGCCCTGATCGGCGTGCCGATCGTGGTCCTGACGCTCATCGTGACCGCACTCGATCTCGATCCGGTCGCAGAAGCCGATGCCGAACCCGTTCTGGTGCCCGTGACGGTGCGCTCCCCCCATCATCAGGCCGAGCGCGAACGAAAGGCGGCGTGATTGCCCCTCAACAAGTCAGCACTGCAGTCGTCTTGAGCTGCAGTGCGCATATCGCATCCGCCCCGCATCGCCCCCGTCCTGCGTGGTGCATCTCAACTCGTCCGTTCTGAAAGACACCGCGCCATGACCGCGATCGCACAAAAGCCGCCCTCGAAGCCCTCAAGCCCGGACTTTTCGTCCGGCCCGTGCCGCAAGCGCCCGGGATGGACCCTGAGTGCCCTGCAGGATGCTGTCCTGGGACGATCGCACCGCTCCAGGGAAGGCAAAGCGAAACTGCGGGAGGTGATCGACCTGACCCGCGAGGTTCTGGCCATTCCGGATCACTATCGGATCGGTATCGTCCCCGGCTCGGATACCGGCGCGGTCGAAATGGCGCTTTGGAGCCTGTTGGGTCCGCGCGGCGTGGATGTCTTCGCCTGGGAGAGCTTCGGCGATGACTGGGTGAAGGACATCGCCCAGGAGCTCGAGCTTGAGGATCGGCGGGTGTTTCAGGCACCTTATGGCGAATTGCCCGACCTGTCGCAGGCCGATCCGGCGCGCGACATCGTCTTCACCTGGAACGGTACGACATCGGGCGTTCGCGTGCCCGACGCCGGCTGGATCGCCGACGACAGGAGCGGCCTGACGATCTGCGACGCAACCTCGGCCGCCTTTGCCATGGACCTCCCCTGGGACAAGCTCGATGTGACGACCTGGTCCTGGCAAAAGGTGCTCGGCGGCGAAGGCGCGCATGGGATGATCGTCATGAGTCCGCGAGCGATCGCGCGCCTGACCGATCATGTGCCACGCTGGCCGATGCCAAAGCTCTATCGGATGGTGAATCGTGGCCTCGTGACCGAAGGGTTGTTCGTGGGCGAGACGATCAACACCCCCTCGCTGCTGGCGGTGGAGGATGCAATCGATGGCCTGCGATGGGCGCGCGACATCGGCGGGCTGCCCGAGCTGATCGCGCGATGCCAGGAGAATTTCGATCGCGCCGCCCAATGGGTCGAGCGCAACGACTGGTGTGGCTTCCTGGCCGAACGGGAGGATATCCGGTCACAGACCTCGATCTGCCTGAAGATCGTCGATCCCGACCTGGCCCGAGACACCGAGGGGCAGGCAAGGGTCGCCAGTGCCATTGTCGCCCTGCTGGCGAAGGAGAACGTCGCCCTCGACATCGGCGCCTACCGTACCGCTCCTCCCGGTTTCCGCTTCTGGGGTGGCGCGACCGTGGAGGCGGCCGATCTCGCTTCGGCGTTGGAATGGCTGGGTTGGGCATGGCAGGAAGTACGAAAGGCCGACGCCCGTGTCTGATAGGAACTCAGCCGCCAGCGCGCACACTGCCTCCGACGCGCCCGACCATCTCTATCCGTGTTTCCAGCGGGCCGATGTTGCCTTCACTCATGGCGAGGGCGCCTGGCTCACTGGTGACGATGGCGTTCGCTACCTCGATTTCGCAACCGGGATCGCCGTCACCGGCCTTGGTCATTCCCATCCGGTCCTTCTGAATGAACTGAACCGCCAGGGCGCAAAGCTGTGGCACGTTTCGAATGCAGTCCGCATTCCCGAGCAGGAAAAGCTCGCCGGGCTGCTTTGCGAGAAAACATTCGCCGATCGGGTCTTCTTCAACAATTCCGGCGCCGAGGCCGTCGAGACGGCGATCAAGACCGCGCGGCGATATCAGTATGTTTCGGGCCATCCCGGCCGCTATCGCATCATCACCTTTGAAGGCGGTTTTCACGGGCGGACGCTGGCGACGATCGCCGCGGGCGGCCGGGCGCAGTATCTCGAAGGCTTCGGGCCGGTCGCGCCCGGCTTCGACGTCGTGCCGTTCGGCGATATGGCGGCGCTCGAAGCGGCTTGCGATGACGAGACTGCCGCGATTCTCGTGGAGCCAATCCAGGGGGAAAGCGGGATCCGCAAACTCGCGGCCAGCGAAATCCGGAAGATCCGCGACCTTTGCAACCGTCTGGGGCTGGTCCTCATTTTCGACGAGGTCCAGACGGGCATAGGCCGGACCGGACATTTCTTTGCCTATCAATCGGCAGGCGTGGCGCCGGATATTCTGGCCGCCGCAAAGGGGCTGGGCAACGGCTTTCCGGTTGCCGCCTGCCTCGCTTCCGAAAATGTCGCCGCAGGTATGACGCCGGGAACGCACGGAAGCACCTTCGGAGGCAATCCGCTGGCCATGGCGATCGCCGCCAAGGTGGTCGAGATCGTCGCCGATGACGGGTTTCTGGAAGAAGTATGCAACAGGGGCGTCCGGTTCCGCGCGGGACTGGAAGGGATCGTTGCGGAGTACCCGGATGTCTTCAGCGAAGTGCGCGGCGAAGGCCTCCTCCTCGGTCTGAAATGTGTGCCGCCGGTGAAGCTCGCCGTGACGGCTGCCCGGGCAAATGCGCTTCTGGCGGTGACGGCCGGAGACAACGTCATGCGACTGCTGCCGCCCCTGATCCTGTCGGAGGCAGAAATCAATGAAGGATTGGCTCGGCTTCACAAGGTCGGCCGAGCGCTAACCCAGGCTGATCGGCCAGTTCCGGTCGAGGACAACGAACATGTTTGAGACTCTGCCCACTCCTCCGGTCGACCCAATTCTGGCGCTAGGCAGCGCTGTTCGGGCCGATCCCCGCTCTGAAAAGATCGATCTGGGGATCGGCGTCTATCGCGATGCAGCCGGCAAGACGCCGATCATGCTGGCAGTGTCCGCGGCAGAAATGCGCCTCCTGGACGAGCGCTCGACCAAGACCTATGTCGGCGCGCGCGGCGATACCCTGTTTGTCGAGCGCATCGCCGAACTGGTGTTGGGCGCGCCGAAGCCCGAAGAGATGGTCGGTATCCAGGCAACGGGGGGAACCGGCGCACTGCGCGTCCTGGCCGGGTTGATTTCGCGAGCGAAGGCCGGAGCAACGGTCTGGCTACCGGACCCGTCCTGGGCCAACCACGCCACCATATTCGCAGATGCGGGGCTGAAGACCGCAACATATCCTTACTATGATCCAGTCAACGCAGCGATCCGCGTCGAAACGATGCTGGCCGCGCTGAAAGAGATTCCCGCTGGCGACGTGGTTCTCTTGCATGGATGTTGCCACAATCCCTGCGGAACCGATCTTTCGCGCGAGGCATGGAAAGATATCGCGCGCCTCATGAGCGAACGCGGGATCGTTCCGCTTGTCGACCTCGCATATCAAGGCTTCGGTCGAGGACTTGATGAGGATGCCGCAGGTGTTCGCGAGCTTATTCCGGAAGTCCCCGAGTTGCTTGTTGCGTTTTCCTGCTCCAAGAATTTCGGTCTTTATTCCGAGCGCACCGGATGCGCACTCGTCATGGCGGAAAACCCCAAGGCGGCTGCCAGGGCCGGCGAGCATATGGCGCTCGTCGCGCGGCCTCTTTATTCGATGCCGCCCGACCATGGCAGCGCCATCGTGCGGACGATTCTCGAAAATTCCGAACTGGCACAAGCCTGGCGGTTGGAATTGGAGCAGATCCGGCTGTCCATCGTCTCCAAGCGACGCCAGCTCGCCGCCGCATTGCGCGATGCGAGTGGCACGCGAGACTTCGACTATCTCGAAGATGGATCCGGAATGTTCTCGCTCCTGGCGCTTTCGGCTGATGAAGTGATGAGCTTGCGCCGCGAGAGCGCCATCTATGCCGTCGAAAACGGTCGCATCAATATCGCCGGGCTGCCGGCAGAACGCACCGCCGATTTCGCCGCTGCAATCACAGAGGTGATGAGAAGGCGCCGCTGAACGGCGCCTCTCTATTGAACTGCGACAACCATCGTCGCCGGGTTGACCGACACTCGACGGTTCATCCAGCGTACACCTTCGAGCATCCCTCCGAACGGGTAGAGATGGTAACGGATGTCGCCGAGATCCTTGCCGACCAGATTGTCGCTCAGATCTTTCCAGTATCGGTCCGCGACCGATCTGCGCACGATGTTGGTCAAGGCCAGACCGTACCGGCGAGCGATTGCGGCTGAGGTCACGACGCCAAACTGTTTCGCATAGCGAAGGAGCCTCCCGATATCGGCAGGGCCTGGCACGCCGATGCGCACAGGCGCTGCAATGTCTTCGTCGCGCAACTGCCCTATCCAGCGAACGACCGCATCCGTATCAAAGCCGAACTGCGTTGTTATCTCGACCTCGCATCCGGCATCGCGGAGGAAGTTGTATTTCCATCTGAGCGATCGCCAAAGACTCTCCGTAGCGATTTTCGGATGCCCTTCTGGATATGCGACGATACCGGCATTGCGAATGTCATGCCGTTTCAAAACGCCGCTCCCCAGAAGGGCCAGCGAATCCGTGAACGGACCGGCAGGCGCAGAGGGATCGCCTCCTACGAAAAGAAAACGTGACGCACTTGCCTCGTCAGCAAGGGCATCAAGCAACTGGTCCAGATCCTCGACGGATCGAAGGCGCCGGGACGATATGATCGGTACGGGTTCGAAGCCGCAGCGACGAATGACCCGCGCTGCATTTATGCGTTGGGAATGATCCTCATTACCCAGGAACGCGATGTTGATAGGCGTTCCCGCAGGTATTTCAGACATCGCGGTTTCGACCTGACGGATGTCTTTCCCTGTGACCTCCAGCGCGTAGGCTGCTTGTCCGTGAATATTGGATGGAGGCACTTCGGTGCCGATATCATTTGCCTCCATCTCGTCATCTCTCCGAAAACCAACCTAGAAATTTTGCAGCATATGCCGCTGCGGAGTCCGTTATCTGTATGGGGCGTCTTATCGAATGCTCGGCCAGATCGGGGCGTGGAACCCATTAATGCGGTCCACTCGCACATCGCGGTTACAGACCTAATCTTCGCTTCACATCGAAGATCATACATGATATGAAAATTGTATGTCAATAAACCATACAGTTTGAGAGGGCGGCATGTGGAAGCCGAGACTGATCGAGACCGCCCGGATGAAATATCTGGGCATCGTCGAGGCGCTGGAAGCCGATATCCGCTCAGGCCGCGTGGCGCGAGGAGACCGGCTGCCCGCCCAAAGGGCTATCGCGGAGGCGCTCGGCGTCGACCTGACAACAGTGACCCGCGCCTTCAATGAAGCGCGTCGTCGAGGACTCGTTGCGGCGCAGGCCGGCCGCGGAACCTTCATCAGCGAGACCGTCGACGGGGAGGTCGGCGAGGCAGCCCATCCGCTGATCGATCTCAGCATGAACATCCCCCCGCAACCTTCGGACATCGATTTCCGCAAGGTCTTTCCGCAAGGGATCGCCGGCGTTCTTGGCGGCCCGCGCGGCTTGCTCCATCTGCACTATCAGGACAGCACCGGCTCTGAGCCGGACCGGCAAGCGGGGGCGAGTTGGTTAGGCCAGCGTATCGACGGCGTGACAGCCGACCGGATCGTGGTCACGGGAGGCGCACAGAGCACGCTCTTCGCGGTGAGCGAGCTACTCCTCAGCCATGGTGACGTCATCGCTGCGGGGGCAATGACCTATCCGGGGCTGAAGGCTGTCGCGATCCAGAGGGGGCTTTCGCTCGCACCTCTGGACATGGACGACGAGGGCATCATCCCCGACGCCTTTGAAAAAGTTTGCCGTGAACGCGCTCCCAAGGCCCTCTATATCATTCCCAGCATCGACAATCCGACGACGGCGACGGTGCCCGAAGATCGGCGTCGGGCGCTGGTGACAATCGCCCGCAAGCATGGCGTCGTCATCATCGAAGACGACCCTTACGCGCCGCTACGGCCCCAACGCACCGTCGCGATGGCCGAACTCGCCCCAGACATCACCTGGCATATCGCGACCTTGTCGAAGTGTGTGACCCCGGCTTTGCGGGTCGCCTATGTGGTCGCGCCCAGCGCCACGACAGCATTGCGACTGGCTGGCGTTTTGCGCGCAACCATCCTGATGGCGCCGCCCTTGATGTCGGCGCTGGTCAGCCGCTGGATCGCGGAGGGCGTGCTGGACGAACTCACGCGCGCAATTCGCAATGAAAACGCCGCGCGTCAGAAGCTCGCGACCTCGATCCTCGGGGGCGCTGCCTTTGCTGCCGATCCTTATGGCCATCATTTGTGGCTGCGCCTCCCCGAACATTGGCGCGCCGCCGACTTTGCCGATCATGCCGATCGCGCCGGCGTCTCGATCGTGCCGGCGTCCGCCTTTGCCACCGTCGCCCATCCCGTTGAGGCCGTCAGGATTTCGCTTGGCGTCGCTCCTGATCGTGGTGACCTCGAAGACGGTCTTACGCAGCTTGCAAGTCTTATGTCGCAACCAACACTCGGCGCCAAAGCCGTGGTGTGATTTCCAGGATCGATCGCCATGTCCCCGATCAAAGCCGCAGTCGTTCAGGCCGCACCAGTTCTCTTTGATACCCCGAAGACCCTTTCCAAACTTGGCGAGCTCGCACGCGAAGCGGCCGGAAAAGGGGCGGAACTTGTGGTTTTTCCCGAGGCGTTTGTCGGGGGGTATCCGAAGGGGCTCGATTTCGGTGCGCGGCTTGGGATGAGGAGCCCCGAGGGACGGGAAGAATTCCGGCGCTATTTCGAGAGCGCGATCGACCTTCCCGGGCCGGAGGCGTCGCGCCTTGGCGAGATTGCGCGCGACAATGGCATTCACCTGGTCGTTGGCGTCATCGAACGTGACGGTGGGACGCTGTACTGCACAGCCGTCACCTACGCCCCTTCGGGCAAGCTGATCTCCAAGCATCGCAAGCTGATGCCGACAGCCCTGGAGCGACTGGTCTGGGGCTTCGGTGACGGCTCGACCATCGGCGTGGTCGATACGCCCCTTGGCCGCATCGGCAGCGTCATCTGCTGGGAAAACTACATGCCGCTGCTGCGCGCCGCCATGTATGCCCAGGGCGTCGAACTCTATTGCGCGCCGACGGTCGACGACCGCGACACCTGGCTGCCGACCATGCGCACGATCGCCCTCGAGGGGCGGTGCTTTGTCGTCTCAGCCTGCCAGTACTTCACTCGTGGCGATGGTCCAGCGGACTACACGCCGCTTCAGGGGAACGATCCGGACACGGTCCTGATCAGAGGTGGTTCCTGCATTGTCGATCCGCTCGGCAACGTGCTCGTCGAGCCGGATTTCACGGGCGAAGCGATCCAGATTGCGGAACTGGACCGCCGCATCATCCCACAAGGCAAATACGATCTCGACGTGGTCGGCCACTATGCGCGCCCGGATGTCTTCCACCTCTCGGTCGATACCAGACCTAAACCTGCAGTAGCTTTCACACTGCCGCATAGCCTATCTATAGCTGACGAAGCCGCGAGAGAAGGCGAAGCGCAGGGGGGAATAATATGTTTGGACTAACCGCACTGGAACTGGCACGCATCCAGTTCGGCTTTACCATTTCCTTCCACATCATCTTCCCGGCCATCACCATCGGGCTTGCCAGTTATCTGGTTGTGCTTGAGGGTCTATGGCTTTGGAAGAAGGACACTGTCTATCGCGACCTCTATCATTTCTGGTCGAAAATCTTTGCGGTGAACTTCGCCATGGGCGTCGTTTCCGGCCTGGTTATGGCCTATCAGTTCGGCACCAACTGGAGTTATTTCTCGTCCTTCGCCGGCTCGATCACCGGCCCGCTGCTCGCCTACGAGGTGTTGACGGCGTTCTTCCTTGAAGCTGGCTTCCTCGGCGTCATGCTGTTCGGTTGGAACAGGGTGGGGCCCGGCCTCCACTTCTTCTCGACCATCATGGTGGCGCTCGGCACCTTGATCTCGGCAACCTGGATTCTGGCATCAAATAGCTGGATGCAGACGCCGCAGGGCCACGAAATCATCAACGGCGTCGTCGTTCCGGTCGACTGGTTCAAGGTGATCTTCAACCCTTCCTTCCCCTATCGCCTCGCTCACATGACCGTTGCAGCATTCCTGGCGACGGCGCTCTTCGTCGGCGCGTCCGGGGCTTGGCATCTTTTGCGCGGAAATGACAATCCACGCGTCCGCAAGATGTTCTCCATGGCGATGTGGATGGTGCTGGTCGTCGCTCCGCTGCAAGTCGTCATCGGCGACCTTCATGGTCTCAACACCCTAGAGCATCAGCCCGCCAAGATCGCCGCCATGGAGGGCCACTGGCGAAACGAGCCGGGAGCGGGTGTTCCGCTGATCCTCTTTGGCTGGCCAGACATGGCGGCCGAAGAGACCCTGTATAGGATAGAGATTCCGAAGCTCGGGAGCCTGATCCTGACGCATAGTCTGGACGGGCAATATCAGGGCCTCAGCGAGTTCGCGCCGGAAGACCGGCCAAACGCCACGGTCGTCTTCTGGTCGTTCCGCATCATGGTCGGGCTCGGCGTACTCATGTTGGTTCTCAGCGCATGGGCTGTGTGGCGGCGATGGCGCGGGACGCTCTACGCGCGGAGCTGGTTCCTGAGGTTCGCCACATGGATGGGACCATCGGGCCTGATCGCCATCCTCGCGGGCTGGTACACGACGGAAATCGGCCGTCAGCCCTGGGTGGTCTATGGGGTGATGCGTACTGAAGACGCTGTCTCGAACCACTCGGCGCTTGCGCTGTCGGCGACGCTGATCGTCTTCATCGTCATGTACGCCATCGTGTTCGGAGCCGGCATCAGCTACATGCTCAAGCTCGTCGCCAAGGGACCGCATCCGAGCGAGGATGAAGCTCCCCCGCACGACCTCGGCCAATCGCAACGTCCCGCGCGACCGCTTTCCGCCGCCCCCGACAACGTCGACCCATCCCCGTACTGAGGAGGACAAACCATGGGTATCGATCTTCCTCTTCTCTGGGCCATCATCATCGGCTTCGGCCTGATGATGTACGTCATCATGGACGGTTTCGATCTGGGCATCGGGATCCTCTTCCCCTTCGTAAAAGACAGGGAGGATCGGGATGTCATGGTCAACAGCGTGGCGCCGGTATGGGATGGCAACGAGACATGGCTGGTGCTCGGCGGCGCGGCGCTTCTGGCCGTCTTCCCGCTGGCCTACGCCGTGATCCTGAGTGCGCTCTACCTGCCGCTGATGATGATGCTCGCCGGCCTGATCTGGCGCGGCGTCGCCTTCGAGTTCCGTTTCAAGGCGGACGAAGCGCACAAGCCTTTCTGGGACAAGGCTTTCATGTGGGGCTCGTATATCGCAACCTTCTCCCAAGGATTGGCGCTCGGGGCCTTCATCAACGGTTTCGAAGTCAGGGATGGCGCCTATGCCGGTGAATTCTTCGCCTGGCTCTCGCCATTCAGCGTGTTTACCGGCTTCGCGCTACTTATCGGCTATGCGCTGCTGGGGGTGACCTGGCTCGTCATGAAAACCGAGGGGGAATTGCAGCAGCGCATGCGCGCCCTGGGAAGGCCGATCACCCTGGTCGTCCTCGCAGCGATCGTCATCGTCAGCGTCTGGACACCATTCGTCCATGCCGACATTGCAGCCCGCTGGTTCTCCCTGCCCAACCTGTTCTTCTTCGCCCCGGTCCCGGTGCTGGTCGTTCTGGCGACATGGGCGCTTCTGAAGAGTCTGGGCGGCGAGAGCCACGCCGCGCCGTTCCTGCTGGCGCTGTTTCTGCTCTTCCTCGGTTATACCGGGTTCGGAATCAGCCTGTGGCCCAACATCATCCCGCCGGGGATCTCGATCTGGGATGCGGCCGCCCCGCCGCAAAGCATGGGCTTCACGTTGGTCGGCGCATTGTTCATCATTCCCTTCATCCTCGCCTACACCGCGTGGTCCTATTACGTCTTCCGCGGCAAGGTGAAGCCTGGTGAGGGCTATCACTGATGTCATCCGATAAGCAGGACAAGAAGCTTTGGCCGCGCCGTGTCGGCTGGCTCGTGCTCATCTGGATCGCCAGCGTTGGTGCGCTGGCGATCGTCGCGGTCCTGTTTCGGCTGTTGATGAATATGGCCGGGCTGACTGTCTGAGCAGGCGCAGTCTCACCCGCAAAATCATCGTCCGCCTGAAGCTTGAGCGGACCGCAACCAAATGGAGCGCATCACCCTCGATCGTGTGGCGGCGTTCCCTAAGGAATGATCATGCCCGACGACAACTCATCACAGCGTCAGCTTTCCGATTTTGACGACGCGGCTCTGTTTTACCACCGCTATCCGAAGCCAGGAAAATTGCAGATCCAGGCGACAAAGGCTCTGGGAAACCAGAGAGACCTTGCCTTGGCTTACTCTCCGGGCGTCGCCGCTCCCTGCCTCGCCATCCGCGACGATCCAGCCGCTGCGGCGGACTATACGTCGCGGGCAAATCTCGTCGCGGTGATCTCGAACGGGACGGCGGTTCTTGGGCTTGGCAACATTGGTGCGCTGGCATCGAAGCCGGTCATGGAAGGAAAGGCCGTTCTCTTCAAGAAGTTCGCCGATATCGATGTTTTCGACATCGAACTGAATACGAATGATGTCAGCCGCATGATCGACACGGTGGCGGCCCTCGAACCGACCTTCGGCGGCATCAATCTCGAAGATATCAAGGCGCCCGAGTGCTTCCAGATCGAGGACGAACTGCGGCGCCGGATGAATATCCCGGTCTTCCATGACGATCAGCACGGTACAGCCATTATCGTTGGCGCAGCCATACTGAATGGGCTCGAGCTCGCCGGAAAGAGCATCGATGACGTCAAGATCGTCACGTCCGGCGCCGGCGCGGCGGCCCTGGCCTGTCTCAATCTCCTGGTCAGTCTCGGCGCAAAGCGGGAAAACATCTGGGTCTGCGACATCGAAGGTGTCGTGTATCAGGGCCGGAAAACCCTGATGGATCGCTGGAAGGAAGTTTATGCGCAGGAAACGGATGCGCGTACGCTCGGAGATGTCATCGTCGGCGCCGACGTCTTCCTTGGATTGTCGGCCCCCGGGGTCTTGAAACCCGAAATGCTGCGCCAGATGTCGGCGTCACCACTCGTTCTTGCGCTGGCAAACCCCATACCCGAAATCATGCCGGATGATGCGCGCGCGGTTCGCGAGGATGTAATCGTCTGCAGCGGTCGATCCGACCAATCCAACCAGGTCAACAACGTTCTCTGCTTCCCCTTCATCTTCCGGGGCGCACTCGACGTCGGCGCGACCGCGATCAACGAAGAGATGAAGCTTGCGGCAGTTCGAGCCATTGCATCCCTTGCCCGCGAAGAACCATCGGACATTACAGCTCGGGCCTATTCTGGAGATGTGCCCACCTTCGGCCGCGACTACATCATCCCGTCGCCGTTCGATCCGCGGCTGATCCTGCGGATAGCGCCGGCGGTCGCCGAGGCTGCCATGGCAAGCGGCGTGGCGACACGACCGATCGAAGATATGGAGACCTATCTCGATCGGCTGAATCGCTTCGTCTTCCGGTCCGGGCTGATCATGGAGCCAGTCTTCGCCGCAGCGCGAGCCCACGCCGTGCCGAGACGAGTGATTTATGCCGAGGGCGAGGACGAGCGGGTCCTGCGCGCCGCGCAGGTCGTCATAGAGGAGCGGATTGCTACCCCGATCCTCGTGGGTCGGCCCTCGGTCATCGAAGCGCGACTTCAACGCTACGGCCTGAGAATTCGGCCTGGAACCGACTTCGAGCTGATAAATCCGGAGGATGACTCGCGCTATCGCGACTATGTCGAACTATATCTCTCTCGCGCGGATCGAGATGGTGTGACACCCGATGCGGCACGAACGATTGTCCGTACCGATACGACGGTTATTGCCGCACTTGCTGTCATGCGACAGGACGCGGACGCCATGATCTGCGGGCTTGTGGGCCCCTATGAACACCATCTCGACGCTGTGCGGCAGATCATCGGGCGAATGCCGGATATCAAGGATTGCTCCGCTGTCAGCCTGCTCATATCGGCCCGAGGCGCTCTGTTCTTCGCCGATACTTACGTCAATATCGACCCGAGCGCCGATGAGATCGCAGACAGCGCGATATTGGCCGCTGACGCCGTCGCCCGGTTCGGCATCGAACCGAAGGTCGCCCTGGTCTCCCACTCGAACTTTGGATCGAAAAAGTCAGCAAGCGCAGCAAAGATGCGGGCAGCGACCGCCATCCTGGGCCAAAAGGCGCCGCATTTGGAGTTCGACGGTGAAATGAACGGCGATGCTGCGCTTTCGCAGACGCTGCGCGATCGGGTCCTTCCAAGCTCGCGATTAAAGGGCGAAGCGAACCTTCTTGTGTTCCCCAATCTGGATTCCGCCAACATCACCCTCAACGTCGTGAAGGCAGTGACAGATGCCCTCCATGTAGGGCCGATCCTGCTCGGTGCGTCGCGCCCAGCTCACGTCCTCGCATCTTCCGTGACCTCCCGCGGTGTCGTCAACATGACGGCGCTGGCGGCCGTCGAAGCTGAAAACTCAAGCGTTAGCTCGCGTTCCGCGATCCACCTTAATGCCACCGAGCAACAGGGCACTACATCACCATAGACCAGATATTTTCTGGCAAGAAATGAAAGTGAGGAAAGCAATGACTGACTATTCATTCGAAGCGCAATACATTGCCGGCGAATGGCGGCCTGGTTCAAGTGACCAACGTATTCAGGATAAAACCCGTACAATGGAGATATTCTCCAGGAATTTCAGGCAGCAGATATTTCCGATGTAGACAGTGCGTATCGTGCTGCCGCCGAGGCGCAAAAGGAATGGGCTAAGACTGCCCCAGGTGTCCGGGCAGCTATCTTTCGCCGGGCAGCTGAAATTCTAGAGGTACGTAAAGACGAAATCATTGGCTGGCTGGTACGCGAAAGTGGCTCGACCATAATCAAAGCCGGAATCGAATGGCAAGCCATGCTTGAAGGTCTGCACGAGGCAACCTCAATGCCATATCGCATGGAAGGCCGTATCCTCCCAATTGATCTGCCCGACACGGAAAGCCGCGTATACCGCAAGCCTATAGGCGTAGTCGGTGTTATCAGCCCGTGGAACTTCCCCTTGCATCTTTCGCATCGCTCAGTTGCACCAGCGCTTGCCACTGGAAATGCTGTCGTGATCAAGCCGGCTGAAGATACACCTGTAACTGGCGGGTTGTTGATTGCTCGCATTTATGAAGAAGCCGGTTTGCCAGCTGGGCTGTTAAACGTGGTGACGGGTTCTTCACGGACAATAGGTGACTATTTCTGTAGCCATGACGTGCCTCGCTTTATCTCTTTCACAGGATCAACACCTGTTGGCCGTCGTATTGGTCGATTGGCGATCGAAGCGAATGTCATAAAGCGGGTGGCACTCGAATTAGGTGGCAATAACGCGATGGTCGTTCTGTCTGATGCCAATCTGGACGAGGCTGCTGAAGCTGCGGCTCTCGGACGCTTTTTGCATCAGGGTCAGATTTGTATGAGTACAAACCGTATCATAGTAGAAGCTCCAGTCTATGATGCGTTCCTTGAAAAGTTCGCCGCTATCGCTCGTAAGCTCACATACGGTGATCCTTCAAAACCCGACACACTGATCGGGCCGACTTTGAATGATAAGCAACTTGAGTCCAATCTCAGGCACTTGGCTGACGCCAAGTCGCGCCTGACAACGGTCCTTGGCGGCGAGCCTGAAGGCCCGGTGATCCCACCACACATCTTTGCAGATGTGCAGAACGATGATCCGCTGCCGCAGGCAGAAATGTTTGCACCAATTGCTTTTGTTATCAAAGCACATGATGAAGATCATGCTCTTGAACTAGCAAACGATACCGAAGCTGGTCTTACCAGCTCGGTCTTTAGTGGAGACGAAGCGCGCGGGTTACGGTTTGCGCTAGGGCTGACTGTGGGCATGACGCATATCAACGATATGACTGTCGCAGACGTGCCTCATACTCCGTTTGGTGGTGAAAAGAATTCCGGTTTCGGCCGGTTTGGTGGGGATTGGATTGTTGACGAATTGACGACACAGCATTGGGTCACCATTCGTCGCGGCAAAGTTGGTTATTTTTCTTAGATCTGATCCCATAATGCCCGACGATCCGTCCGATGAGGATTTGTTGTTACGTCGCTTTTCTGCGGCGACGTGCACAAGGGACCTCGTTTTCAGCCTTATACCAAAGCTGCGGATCGTCGGAGACTTCTCCCCCGGCAGAACCTCGCACATCATGGATATCGCGTCGGCAGCCGAGGCGATGTCTATCCCGGAAAATGACCCACAACTCGCTTTACGTTCCGAGTGCATTGACGCCTGGGAATGGCGCTGGATATCGCGCGCGCACGCCATCCTGCCGTACAGCGGCCCGAGCGGGGTGGAGCGGGATCGGTTCGGCCACACCTTGTTCATACCGGCGCAGAAGGCGGGCAATCACCTTACTCTCGACAGGCCGTGAGAACTCGAATCCCTGGCCGTGCGTACAGCCCAGCGTCCAAAGTTCGCTCGCCTGAACCTCGGTCTCGATCCCTTGCGCCGCGACCTGAATGTCGAGTTGACGCGCGATGTCGATCAGCCCTTTCACGACGACCATGCCCGGATCGTCGGGCCACAGACGTGCAATGAACGAGTGCGCGAGCTTGATGGCGTCAACGGGCATGGCGAGCAAATGCATGAGCGAAGCCAGCCCCGATCCAAAATTATCCAGCGCTACCTTCACACCTTGGCCCCTCAGACGTTCGATCTGCCGGATGACGATCTTGTCGCTACTTCCAGACGAAACCAATTCGCTCACTTCAAGGACGATCCGATCGAGCGGCACACCGATCGGATCGAACGTCGCCTGCAACTTCGACAGCAGGTCGCCAGCATAGAAATCCGCCGTCGACACGTTCAGTCCCATTAATGGAGGGGGAATGCCTCGACGCAGCCAACTCGCAACGTCGCGCGCGATGATCGAGAGCATACGGTTGGTCAGATCGGTGGCGACCTTGGCATCTTTTGTTGCTTCCATGAAGGAGCGGGCCGAAAGGATTTCGCCCGAAGGCGCCCGCATCCGGCACAGCGCCTCGACACCGACAATCTGATGCGTGTCCAGCCGCAGCACCGGCTGATAATAGGCCTCGATGCGCTGCTCTTCGAGCGCCGCTGCGACGTCGCGCACGACGCAGCGACGGCGGATCATCCGACTGCCGATGCCCGGCCAATAGCGGACGAAGCCACCTCGGCCGGTTTCCTTCGCATGGTAGAGTGCAAAATCCGCGTTCTGATAAACGCTCGCCGCTCCCGCGTCGGCGCTGTCGAAAACCGCGCCACCGATCGTGCGGTCGGGACGACGGCCTGGCCGTCGCAGATGGCAGGCTCATCCAGTACGGTGAAAATCCTGCGTGCCGCTCCGTTCAGGTCACGCAAGGACTCCGCTTGCACAATGATGACGACGAATTCATCGCCACCTAATCGGAAGGTGACGTCCGGCGCCATCGTCTGAGCGATGCGGGTGCCGGCAATTCTGATCAGGTCGTCTCCCGCCTTGTGGCCGAAGATATCATTCACCGTCTTTAGATTGTCGAGATCGAGTACGAGGAGCGCCCACGCCCCAGGTCTGTCGGCTCCCAGGCCGGCAAGGGCCCGGTCGAATGCCGCGCGGTTCGGCAGTCCAGTAAGCGCGTCGGTGTCGGCCTGGCGCGTGTGCTCGTCACGCTGATGGCGCCGAAATGCGATCTCGCACAACTCCCGCAAGGAGGTGATGCAAACTATCTCCTCAGGCGATAGCGTTCGCGGCTCGGCCGAATACAGCGCAAGAACCCCGATCGTCCTCCCGTCTTCACCTGCAATGGAGCTCGCCCAGCGGGCGTGAGCCCCGAAAGCGGTCAGCGCTTCGCAGTGCGCATCCTTGATGACGGGGATGAAAACCGGAATCTCCAAATTGGTTGTCGTGCCGGCGGGGTCGACGTCGGGAGCTACCAAGGCACCTTCGATCGTAAGCTGCCGTGAAAGACTGGGGGCCGCCAGCAGTTGCGAGGTGCCCGTGGCGTCTGTTCGCCAGATCGCGCAGAAGAGACTCGGAAGGCTGGCCTCGACGTCGCGGCAAACTTGGTTGGTGATGTCCTCCAGGGAGGCTCCGCAGGCAATTAGCCGCAGTATTCTGTTCTCGACCTGCAACAACTCACACAACCCTCCCCATTTTAATGCCTGAGAACAAATATCATAGTCGTTTAATCTAAGGTTTGATTTGCAAATTCAGTAAAGATAGAATGAATCGCCTGGGGGAAGGCCTTCCCCTGCGGCCGAGCCTCCGTCTCGGCCGACCCCTTCTGCGGGGATACCCCGCAACGCCCCGAGAGGAAGAGTGAGGACGGGTTTTCCGTGACGGGTTGAAGGCTGGGAGAGAGGCTCCCGGCGCCCGTCGCGGAGTCATCCCGATGGCCAGAACAGATCGCGCCGCGCGAGGCGGCGGCAATCGCACCAACCTTTACGACGACATCACGAACAGGATCATCACCGAGCTGGAGGAAGGTCGGCTCCCATGGGTTCAGCCCTGGGGCACGGCTGCGGCCAAGGCGCCGCTCGCCATGCCGAGGAACGCCAGCACCAGTCGCCAGTATTCCGGCATCAATGTCCTGATCTTGTGGGGCGCCGTCATTCAGCACGGCTTCCCGTCGCAGCATTGGCTGACCTTCCGCCAGGCGCTGGCGCTCGGCGGGAATGTCCGAAAAGGCGAGCATGGCACGACCGTCGTCTACGCCGACCGCTTCGTGCCTGACGATGAAAAGCGCCGCGCGCGCGAGACCGGCGAAGAGGCAGCCGCAATTCCCTTTCTAAAGCGATTCACGGTTTTCAATGCCGCGCAGTGCGACGGCCTACCGGACAATGTCGCTGTTGATGCGCCCCCACCGCCGCCGGATCTTATAGAGCCGACCGTCGAAGCGCTGATCGCCGCGACCGGCATTGACTTCCGCATCGGCGGGGACCGAGCCTATTACGTGCCGGCGCACGACTATGTGCAGGTGCCGCCTCCGCAGGCCTATTTCGAGCCCATCAACTGGCACCGGACCGCACTGCACGAGCTGGGCCACGCCACAGGCCATGGCTCCCGCCTCGGCCGCGATTTTTCCGGCTCCTTCGGCACGAAGAAATATGCGTTCGAGGAGTTGGTCGCAGAGATGAACGCGGCCTTCTGCTGCGCTTCGCTCGGCATCGTTCCGACCGTTCGTCACGCCGACTATATCGGGTCCTGGCTCGAGGTCCTGCGTGAGGACAATCGCGCGATCGTCCGGGCCGCCAGCCAGGCCAGCAAGGCCGCCGACTGGTTGCTCGCGCATCTTCCCGATGCCGAAGCCGAGGCAAGCAGTGCGGAATGCGACAGGAGGGCGGCATGATCCTCCTGACCGACGAGCTGCGCGAGCGGCTCATCAACAACAGCCGTCAGCGCGACGGCGACCACGTGCCGGTTGTGAAATTCTTCAACCCTCTGGGCGAAGGCGTCTGGCTCGCCACCGAACTGGACGAGGACGGCGATACGCTCTTCGGCCTGGCCGACCTCGGCGAGCCCGAGCTAGGCTCCTTCTCGCTGGAGGAGATGTCATCGCTCCGCCTGCCGTTCGGCATGGGGATCGAACGAGACATCCTCTTCACCGGGGATTTCCCGCTATCGGTCTGGGCGGAAGCCGCCCGTAGGACGGGAAGCATTCGCACCGCGGAGCGTATTCTTTATCAGGCCGCCCAATCCCGACACGGCGAAGGGTAAGGTGCAAAGGCGTGGAAGCGTGAAGCCGACTTTACGGCTTCACGCTTCCACGCAACTACAGACTTTCCTTCATCGTTCCGGCCCACATCGCCAGGATGTCGCCTTCGAGCGCATCGTCCTCAGCCACGACGACGCTGAAGATGCCGAGCATGCCGGCGAACTCCTCGACATTGAGATGGCCGCGTGCCTGCAGGGTGGTCACGAGCATGGTGAGTGCTTTGCCTTGCGCTCCGATCAGGGCGCGCTCCGTCGAAGTGATCCGACGGCGGCGCATGCGCCTGGGCCAACGAATCTGCTCATGCCAGCGAGGGCTATTCTTCTCTTTCTGGTCAGAAACCGCAGTGTTCATAAGCATTCCCCCACCGTCTTGGCACCCTGGCGCCGGGACGGTTGAACACGTGTGAACACTGGGAACCACGCCCCACGTATTTCCCACGCCGGGCGGGCCCGACGCTGATGGGTCTTCTATTCCATGGGCCGCCCGACATGGTCGGAGGCCCAGGGTTCAAACGCACGATGCGATCGGTCCGGTGTTCAAGCCGGAAGCGACCCTCGCCCTATGCCACAGGATTTCGGTCCTGCCTATCCTGCGAAGTCGTTTTGGTCGAGAACCGGCGGATGGGGCATGCAAATTCATGGCAGGGTGTCTCTATCTACAAGACGGCCAAAAGGACGAAGATCGATCCGAAACGGTGGGGACTTACCCAAGGCGGAGACGGTATCCCGCGCGAGAGAGTGAGAGGAGGAACGGAATTTTCGTGACGGGTTGGAGGCCGAGAGAGAGGCTTTTGGCCGCCCGTCGCGGAGTAAACCCCGATGGCTACCGCCGTTCAGAAGATCACCCTGTCGTCCTCGCGCGACATTCCCTTCAACAAGCTGGTGCTGAGCCAGTCCAACGTCCGTCGCGTTAAAGCCGGCGTCTCTATCGACGAGCTGGCGGAGTCGATCGTCCGCCGCGGCCTCATCCAGAGCATCCATGTCCGTCCCGTGGTAAACGCTGACGGCGCGGAAACCGGCATGTTCGAGGTCCCCGCCGGCGGCCGCCGCTACCGCGCCCTCGAACTGCTCGTGAAGCAGAAGCGTCTCGCCAAGACCGCTCCGGTGCCTTGCGTCGTCTCGGAGGCTAACGCCGATGTGCTGATCGACGAGGTGTCGCTGGCCGAGAACATCGAGCGTGCGCCGTTGCATCCGCTCGATCAGTTCCGCGCCTTCCAGGCCATGCGCGACAAGGGTATGACCGATGAGGCGATCGCCGCCGCCTTCTTCGTCCCCGTTCAGGTGGTGAAGCAGCGCCTGCGGCTCGTCACCGTCTCGCCCGCGCTTCTCGACGTCTATGCCGAGGACGGGATGACCCTCGAACAGCTCATGGCCTTCTCGATCTCGGAAGACCATGCGCGTCAGGAGCAGGTGTGGGAAGCGATCAGCCATAGCTGGTCGAAGGAGCCCTATCAAATCCGTCGCATGCTGACCGAGACCACGGTCCGCGCCTCCGACAAACGCGCCGTCTTCGTCGGTATCGACGCCTATCAGGCCGCAGGCGGCTGCATCCTGCGCGACCTGTTCCAGGACGATGACGGCGGCTGGCTGCAGGACCCCGTTCTGCTCGATCGACTCGTCGGCGAGAAGCTCAAGACCTGCGCCGACGAGATCGCGGCCGATGGCTGGAAATGGGTCGATGTGGCCATGAGCTTCCCTTACGGCCACGAACATGGCCTTCGCGAACTTTCGGGCATGATCGTCGATCTGACCGATGAAGAGCGCGCCACGCGCGAAGCGTTGCGAGCTGAGTATGACCGGATCGAGGAGGAATATTCCGAGGCCGACGAGCTGCCCGACGAGATCGATCAGCGTCTGGGCGAGATCGAACAGGCCCTGGAAGCCTTCGAACGGCGGCCCGTCACCTACGATCCGGCCGAGATCGGCATCGCCGGCGTCTTCGTCAGCCTCGACAGCGACGGCTCGCTGCTGGTCGAGCGCGGCTATGTACGGCCTGAGGACGAGACCCCTGTCGAGTCCGGCGGCGATGACGATCAGACCGACGCCGATGGCGGCGGTGCGCCCGCCGTCCAGCGTGCGGTCATCACCATCGGTGGCCAGCCCGCCGAGCCCGAGGAGGAAGAGGACGACAGCCTCAAGCCGCTGCCCGAACGCCTCGTGATCGAGTTGACGGCCCACCGCACAGTGGCGCTGCGCAATGCCGTGGCGGAAAATCCGCAGGTCGCCATGACCATGTTGCTGCACAAGCTGGTCAGCGACACCTTCCGGCATACGGCGCCCACGGGCTGCCTCGAGGCCAGTGTCCGCCACATCTTCTTTCCGGCTCAGTCCGACGAGTTGAAGGAAAGCGACTCCGCCCGGGCTGTGAACGAGCGGCATGAACGCTGGGGCGACCATGTCCCGGCCGACGACCAGGCCCTCTGGGACTGGCTCACCCATCTCGATGACGGCACGCGCATGGACCTCTTGGCCTTGTGCGTGAGCTACGGCGTCAATGCGCTCTTCGAGCGGCCAAACCCGTATTCCGGTTCGGGCGTCAGCCGCCATGGCCTCGACGTGCGGATGGCGCAGGCGGACCGGCTCGCTCGAGAAACCGGCCTCGACATGGTGGCGGCGGGCTGGCGGCCGACCGTGGGCAACTATCTCGGCCGTGTCACCAAGCCGCGCATCCTCGAAGCCGTTCGCGAAGGCGCCGGCGAAAGGGCCGCGCAGCTCATCGACCACCTGAAGAAGGGCGACATGGCCAAGGAAGCCGAGCGCCTGCTGGCCGACACCGGCTGGTTGCCCGAGCCGCTGCGGCTCGCCTCGCTCGATGGCGAACAGGCCAACGATGCCGAGCCGCAGACGGATGGCGGCGATGACACGGCGCTGCCGGACTTCCTCGCCGATGATGGCGAGGATGACGAGGGCTCCGATGCCGAGGACGAGGAAACCGTCCTGGCCGCAGCCGAGTGAACACGACAACGGGGAGCGGTCTCGGCCGCTCCCCGCATTTCTTCGAGGAAATCATCATGCCCGTTATCAACGTGACCCCAACGCACCGCGTCGTGTTTCAGTATCTCGTGCCCGTCCATGTCGAGGTCGAGGACGGCCTTGTCACCCGCGTCACCGTGATTGACGAAACACCGGTGCGCGATCCCACCGTCGTCGAAGGGGAAACGACCTATCTGGCCGAGGCCGTCACGGCCTCCGACGATGGTCAGGCCTGGCCTTCCTGGTCCTTCGGCTACTGACCGGATCGGCTTCAACGCCGGCAATGAGAGGGAGAGTTCGGGCCGTTCGGCCGTGACGGGATAGCAGGTGGAGGAGAGGCCTCCGCCGCCCGTCGCGGAGTATTCCCGATGACCCATGCCAGTGCTGCCCCGTTCATCTCGATCGGTCAGATCCTTGCGGAGAAGGTGCTTCCCGGACTTCACCGTGCGCAAAAGCTCCCGCTGCGCGTCTCCTGCCTCGGCACGATCAGCTATGCCGGGGCCACCGACGCCGACTGCCGTGACCGTATCATTCCGCTCGGGGACGCGGCTTCTCCTGAAGAGGCCATGACCCTTGCCGCCATGCGCGTCGCCCGCGATGACATCCGCATCGGCCAGGACCACACGCTGCATTTCCGGCCACGGCTGATCGTCGTGCAGGATAACGGGCTCGGCCTAGTCCTCGCCGGAGACATCCGTGCCAGCGTCATCCTCTGGCAGCATCCTGTCGCCAGCGACCACGAAGCCCGGCGCATCGTCACCGAAGCGAGCCGGATTCGCGGCCTGGCCTTCGCCGCCTCCGGTCGTGGCGATCATGGATCGGCCCGCGAGCTCCGCTTTCAGGTCTCCCGCCTCGAAGCACGGCTGGTCGATCCACTCTGGCGCGAAACTGCCGCCGATCTTCTCCGGCTGCCGCAGGCGGCGTGAGCACGTCCCATTCCTTCAATCAGCCCGGCCCCGCGCCGGGCTTTGTCGTTTCAGGAGCCTGCCATGGCCGACTTTTTCACGCATTTCTCCTGCCTGCTCGACGTTGGCACCCCCGAGAACGCCGCACACGCACTCGATCTCTACAACAAGCTCTCCGAGGAAGGGGCATCGGAGGAGCCGCCGTCCGAAGGCTTTCTTCTTTCGATCCAGCCCGAGCACGGTGGGACCACGCTCTGGATGCGCGACGACGTCACCGGCGATCCCGAGCGCCTGATTCAGTTCGTGAAGCGCTGCGCCGCCGCGTTCGGGCTCACGGGGCGTTGGGGATTCCAATACGCCAACACCTGTTCGCGGCCCCGCGTCGACGCCTTCGGCGGTGGCGCCCATGTGCTCGACCTCGCCACCGGCCAGACGGTGGCCTGGACTTACACGAACGGCTGGCTCGCCGAGGTACTCGACGGAGGTGATCCCGATGCCTGAGATCATCGAAACCACCGTCTTTCGGCTCGGGGAACTCTCCGATTCCGCCAGGGAGAAAGCCCGGTCCTGGTATCGCGAGATCGGCTTCGATCACGATTGGTACGAATTCGTCTATGACGACTTCGTCCGCATCGGCGAGATACTCGGCCTGTCCTTCAAGACCCGGCCGGTCCGGCTCTATGGCGGCGGCAGCCGCCAGGAGCCCTGCATATGGTTCAGCGGTTTCTGGAGCCAAGGCGACGGGGCCTGTTTCGAGGCCTATTATCGCTATCGCAAGGGCGCGCCGAGGGCCTTGCGCAACTACGCCCCGCACGACGAAGCCCTTCATCGGATCGCCGACGCGCTTCAGGCTGCGCAGCGGCGCAACTTCTTCCAGCTCCGCGCTGAGGCCACGCATCGCGGGCGCTACTATCACGAATACTGCATGTCGGTTTCCGTCGACCGCGACAGTCCGTCCTGGCAGCCCATGACCGACGGCGCGGAAGACGCCGTCATCGAGGCGCTGCGCGATCTCGCCCGGTGGCTCTATCGCCAGCTCGAACGCGAATATGAGCATCTGACCTCGGACGAGGCGATCGACGAATCTATTGTCGCCAACGACTACACCTTCACCGAGGTCGGCCGCCGGTTCGGTTGATGCCCAAGCGCCCAGCCTTCGCGGTTGGGCGCTTTTTTCATGTGAGCCATTCCGAGTCCCTTGAGAGGGAGAGGGTCGCCGTAACGGGGCGAGTCCGGGCGGTTGAGAGAGAGCGCCGCTCGGGCTTCCCCGCATCCGCTCTCCCGAGGCATTTCCCATGACCCTGGCTTTGACATCAGCAGCGGCGACCGCCGCATTCCCTCCTGTCGTTCCCGTTCCTGCCCCGGAGGCTGCCACCTTCGGCGCGGCCCAACGCCTTGTGGCTCACCTCGAACGCGGAGAACGCATCGACGCCACAGCGCTGCGCGGCGCGATGGAAGCGGCGTTCGGCGCATCGGACACAACTGGCGCGTGGACCTGGAAGACAGCTTACGACGCCTGCGAAGCGGCGACCGTCCTGTTCCTTCAGAAGTACGGCAAGGCGCTTTTCCGCAAAGCCGCTTCTCCGGCTGCACGGCTTTCCGCCATCGCCAAAATCGCCGGACTGTTGCCGACGCACACGCGCCGATCCGAGGAAAGTCAGGCGTTGCAACAATTCTCGACGCCGACGCCCCTTGGGCTTGCCGCCGTAACCGCGGCCGCGATTGCGCCGGGCGATGTCGTGCTTGAACCATCGGCCGGCACCGGGCTTCTCGCTATCCTCGCCCAGATCAGCGGCGGCGAACTTCTCCTCAACGAGCTGGCCGACGCCCGCGCCGATCTGCTCGCCGCTCTCTTCCCGGCCATCGCCGTCTCGCGTTTCGACGCGGCCCAGATCGACGATCATCTCCCACCGGCAGCCGCGCCCACTGTCGTCATCATGAACCCGCCGTTCTCGGCAATGGCTCATATCTCCGGTCGTATGGCTGATGCCGCCTATCGCCATGTCGCCTCCGCCCTGGCGCGTCTCGCCGACGGCGGCCGACTGGTCGCCATCACCGGGGCGAGCTTCGGGCCTGAGAACGCGGCCTGGACCGATGCCTTCCGTCGGCTCCAGGAGCGCGGCCGTATCGTCTTCACCGCAGCGATCGACGGCTCGGTCTATGCCCGCCATGGCACGACGATCGAAACTCGGTTGACGATCATCGACAAGCTCCCGGCCGACGATCCGGCCGTCTTCCCGGCATCAGCGGGCGTTGCGTCCGATGCCGCGACCTTGCTCGGCTGGATCAAGGCCCAAGTCCCTACGCGTCTCGCAATTGCGACGCCGCCGGGTCCGCCTGTCAGCCCGGCCGCTGCGCCGCGCACTGTGCGCGGCTATCTCGCGCGCGCCTCGGCCGCTCGCCCGGCAGCATCCCTCGCCATCGAGCCGGAAGGTGTCGAACTCGCCTATGAAATCGTCGACTGGACGCCGCCCGAGGGCGCGCGCCTCACCGATGCGATCTACGAAGAATACGGATTGCAGTCGATCCGCATCCCCGGCGCACAGGCGCATCCCACCAAGCTTGTGCAATCGGCGGCCATGGCGAGCATCGCGCCGCCCAAGCCGAGCTACCGGCCGATGCTGCCGGCGAATATCTGCGATCTTCTATCCGACGCCCAGATCGAAACCGTCATCTTCGCCGGCGAAGCCCATTCCGATTTCCTCGCCGGATCATGGACGGTCGATGAGACCTTCGATCTCGTGAAGGCTGCTCCGCCCGACGCCGAAAACGCCGTGCGCTTCCGGCGCGGCTACATGCTCGGCGACGGGACCGGCGCGGGCAAAGGCCGCCAGTCTGCGGGCATCATCCTCGACAACTGGCTGCGCGGTCGCCGCAAGGCGGTCTGGATCTCCAAATCCGACAAGCTGATCGAGGACGCCCAGCGCGACTGGTCGGCGCTCGGCATGGAACGGCTGCTGGTCACGCCGCTCTCGCGCTTCCCGCAGGGCAAGCCCATCACCCTATCGGAAGGCATCCTATTTACGACCTACGCCACGCTACGTTCCGACGACCGCGGCGAGAAGGTTTCGCGCGTCCGGCAGATCGTCGATTGGTTGGGCTCCGATTTCGATGGAGCCATCATCTTCGACGAGGCGCACGCCATGCAGAACGCCGCTGGCGGCAAAGGAGAACGCGGCGATGTCGCCGCCTCGCAGCAGGGCCGTGCAGGTTTGCGCCTCCAGCACGCTCTGCCGAACGCGCGCGTGACCTATGTCTCCGCCACCGGCGCCACCACCGTCCACAATCTGGCCTATGCCCAGCGGCTCGGCCTCTGGGGCGGCGAGGATTTTCCCTTCGCCACCCGCGCCGAATTCGTCGAAGCCATCGAGGATGGCGGCGTGGCGGCCATGGAGGTCCTCGCGCGCGATCTGCGTTCGCTCGGCCTCTACACCGCCCGGTCGCTCTCCTATGACGGCGTCGAATACGAACTGGTCGAGCACCAGCTCACGGACGAACAGCACGGTATTTACGACGCCTACGCTGGAGCCTTCGCGGTCATCCATAACAATCTCGATGCGGCGATGCAGGCGGCCAACATCACCAGCAGCGACGGCACCCTGAACAAGCAGGCGAAATCCGCCGCCCGCTCGGCCTTCGAGTCCGCCAAGCAACGCTTCTTCGGCCATCTGCTCACGTCGATGAAGACGCCGACGCTGATCCGCTCGATCGAAGGCGATCTCGATGCGGGACATGCCGCCGTGATCCAGATCGTTTCGACCGGCGAAGCCCTGATGGAACGTCGGCTGGCGGAGATCCCGACTGAGGAATGGAACGACGTGCGCGTGGACATCACGCCGCGGGAATATGTCCTGGACTATCTCGCCCATTCCTTCCCGGTGCAACTCTACGAGCCCTTCACCGACTCGGAGGGCAATCTGTCGTCACGCCCGGTTTATCGGGATGGCCAGCCCGTCGAGAGCCGGGAAGCCGTCGCCCGCCGCAACGATTTGATCGAACGGCTCGCCTCACTACCGCCGGTGCCCGGCGCACTCGACCAGATCGTGCAGCGTTTCGGCACCGAGACGGTTGCGGAGGTGACGGGCCGATCGCGGCGCATCGTGCGCAAGGGCCATCGTCTCGTCGTCGAGAACCGCGCGCCATCGGCGAACCTCGCCGAGACCAGCGCCTTCATGGACGATCAGAAGCGCATCCTCGTCTTCTCGGACGCGGGCGGCACCGGGCGTAGCTATCACGCCGAACTCTCCGCGCGGAACCAGCGCCTGCGCGTTCACTATCTGCTGGAACCGGGCTGGAAGGCTGACGCCGCTATTCAGGGCCTTGGTCGCACCAACCGCACCAACCAGGCGCAGCCGCCGCTGTTCCGGCCGATCGCCACGGACGTGAAAGCGGAGAAGCGCTTCCTCTCCACCATCGCCCGCCGCCTCGACACGCTGGGCGCGATCACGCGTGGCCAACGTCAGACCGGCGGACAGGGTCTGTTCCGGCCTGAGGACAATCTGGAATCGAGCTATGCACGCGACGCGCTGCGCCAGCTCTATCTCCAGATCGTGCGCGGCAACGTCGAAGACTGCTCGCTCCAACGCTTCGAGGAGGCCACCGGCCTGAAGCTGATGGACGCCAACGGCATCAAGGACGAGTTGCCGCCGATCACGACGTTTCTCAACCGGCTGCTCGCCCTGACCATCGAGCTGCAGGGCATCCTGTTCTCCGCCTTCGAACTGCTGCTCGAGGCGAAGGTGGCGGGCGCGATCGCCAGTGGGGTCTATGACACCGGCCTCGAGACGCTGACGGCAGAGAGCTTCATCGTCACGGAACGGACCACCATCTACACCCATCCCGCGACCGGCGCGGAAGCGCGCCTTCTCAGTATCGCCGAACGGCGTCGCAATCGGCCGACGTCGACGGCGACCGCGTTGGGCTGGCTCGACGATCCACATGCCCGGCTGCTCATTAACGAGCGATCCGGGCGCGCCGCCGTACAGATTCCGGCGCCGTCGCTCATGCTCGATGATGGCGAGATTGAACGGCGCGTGCGGCTGATCCGGCCGATGGAGCAGCATCACGCCTCGCTGAAGATGATGGCTGACAGCCACTGGCAGGAGCCCGATCGCGAGATCTTCGCCGCCGTCTGGCAGCGCGAGGTCTCGGAGGTCCCGGCTTTCACCGAGAGCACGATCCATATGGTCAGCGGCCTGTTGCTGCCCGTCTGGAAGCGCTTGCCCAACGAGTCGACGCGCGTCTATCGCCTTCAGACCGACGACGGCGAGCGCATTATCGGCCGACGCGTCTCACCGGCCTGGGCCGCCAACGCCGCCTCGACCGGCGCGACCAACCTCGGCGCGGAGGACGCCTATGCGGCCCTGATCGACGGCCGCACCATCCTCGACCTCGCCGAAGGCCTTCAGCTTCGCCGGGCCCGCGTCATGGGCGCGAACCGCATCGAACTCTCCGGGTTCACGGACACGATGCGCGACCGTCTGCGGAGCTACGGGTTGTATAGCGAGATCATCTCGTGGAAGCTGCGCTTCTTCGTGCCCGTCGACGCCACAGGGCCGGCCATCCTCGGAAAGCTGCTCGACACCTATCCGCTGACCCGCATCTCCGAACGGGAGGCGGCATGATGGCACGGATCGACGCCTCCGATCTGGCCCACCGTCTCGGCCGGCAGGCCGAGGCGGTCTGCCGCCACTACCTTTCCAACGGCCGCCGACAGGGCGGCTATTGGCAGGTTGGCGACGTTCGCAACACCAAGGGCCGCTCGATGTTCGTGCGGCTCCGCGATACACCCAAGGGTCCAGCGGGCAAATGGAACGATGCGGCCACTGGCGAGCATGGCGACCTGCTCGACGTGATCCGGGAATCGCTCGGCCTCATCGACTTCACCGATGTCGTCGAAGAGGCGCACAGCTTCCTCAGCATGCCGCAACACGAACCGCCACCGGCGCCATCACGACAGGGCAGAGCGCCAGCTCCATCGGGATCGTCTGAGGCGGCGCGCCGCCTTTTCGCCATGTCGCAGCCGATCGCGGGCACCATCGTGGAAACGTATCTCCGCAAACGCGGGATTACGGCTTTGCACGGAACCGGAAGCCTGCGCTTTCATCCGAGGTGCTATTATCGTCCCGAGGACGACGGCCCGACCGAGACCTGGCCAGCCATGATCGCCGCCGTCATCGATCTGGGCGGCACGATCACCGGAGCGCACCGCACCTGGCTTGCACCGGACGGCTCCGACAAGGCGCCGATCGACACGCAGCGCAAGGCGATGGGCGATCTGCTCGGTCACGCAGTCCGCATCGGCGTACCAGGCGACGTGATGGCGGCAGGCGAAGGCATCGAAACCATGCTGTCGCTGCGTCAGGTCGTCCCCGACATGGCGATTGCGCCCGCACTCTCGGCGGCGCACCTTGCCGCCATCCTGTTCCCGTCGTCGCTTCGCAGGCTCTACATCGTCCGCGACAACGATCCGGCAGGAGACGGCGCGCGGGACAATCTGATCGAACGCGCCAATGCAGCCGGGATCGAGGCGATCGTGCTCTCGCCAGCGCTCGGAGACTGCAACGAAGATTTGCGCCTGCTTGGATTGGATGCGCTCCGGTCTGGAATCCGCGTACAGCTCGCGCCCCAGGACGTCGCCCGCTTCATGGCGGTCGCGGCATAGCCGGTATCGGAAAGCGAGGCGGCGCGGCGCCGCCTTGCTCGCTGGCTGCTGGACCCGTCAGAGGGACCGCGCCTCGGCCTTCGAGAGGGCGATCGGCCGTCAGCCGGGCCGGATCGGCAATGGCTGCGACCGACGATTTTCCGGCGGCGCGTGCCGCGCCTTTCCATCGCGAAACAAAATCGCCGGCCTCCGCCATCCTCCGCTGACGCTTCGGCCCTCTCGCCTTGCTCCGGGTTCAGGTCCGACCCGCCCGACTGCTTCGTCGCCATGAAGGCCGCGACGGTCGCGGTCCAACCGACGGAGCATCCCATGAACGAGCACGACGACTTCGAACCGCACCACGACTCGTCTCCCACCAACGACATGCTGCAAGAACTCCAGCTTTATGGCTACCGCCCCTCCGAGGACGAACCCGATCCCCGCCCGGTCCCGGAAGACCGTGTCATCGAGGGAGCCGTCGCAGACATCTTCGACGCCCTCATCGCCACCTTGGCCGACACCAGCCTCGATCACGACCTCAACGAACTGCTCTGGTCGACCGTCAATATGTTCCACCGCGCCGTCAGCCGAGTTGAAGATACGCTCGACAACAACGAACAGAGCCAGAAGCGCCTCCAGCGCGAACAGGACGGCTCCGAGGTCAAGTCGCTGCAGCTTGAGACCCTGATCGACTTGGGCAAGAGCCTGGTTGAACGCCGCGACAGCCTGGAAGTCTTCCGCGAAAGCGCCGCCGACCATTACCTTCGCGTCACCGGCTCGCCGTGGTCGCCCCGGACCGGATCACGGGTCAACCATCGCCATCTCACCGCCGCGATGATCGACAGCCGCGACTTCCTCGCCGCCAAGCGTCGGGCAGAAACCGAAGCGCTGGTTCCGACTGGGCCCAAGATCGCCTTCTCCGGCGGCGACACCACGGACCACCAAGCCATCTGGGCCAAGCTCGACCAGATCCACGCCAAGCACCCCGATATGGTGCTGATGCACGGTGGCACGCCCAAAGGCGCCGAGAAGATCGCCGCCCGCTGGGCTGATACCCGCAAGGTGCCGCAGATCGCGTTCAAGCCCGACTGGACGAAGCACGGCAAGGCCGCGCCCTTCAAACGCAACGATCAGATGCTGACCGTCATGCCGATCGGCGTGGTGATCTTCCCCGGCACGGGTATCCAGGACAACCTCGCTGACAAGGCCCGCAAGCTGGGCATTCCGGTCTATCGGTTCGGATCGGGCGGCGCGTAAGCGCCGCCCTTGGCTATTCGTCTTCAACCTAGTTCGACATGCCTGGAGGTCGGAAATCCACCCATGCCCGTGTAAATCAATGCAAATCAAGCGAAGCAAACGGGTTGGATATTTCTGATATCTTGGCATCTTGGCGCGATGCCGGACCTGATACCATTCCCCGATGATTTCGCGCCGGACCTTCATCTGTCCGAGACGTTCCGGCAGAACGCCATGTCTCAACTCGACTGCGCTGCTTGGGCGGCCAAGAAATCCGCCGATAGCCTAGCCCTTCACTCGATCGCCATCGCCACCGAGTTGCTGCTTCAAATCTGCTCCGCACCGCAAGCACCGACGCTTGGAACCGTGCGCAGATCGGTCACTATCTCGATCGGGCGGCCCGATACGCCGAACGCGCCGGTCTGGATCTGCCATCCCGACTCGCGCTCGTTGTCGACCAGCTTCATCCATATTTTTAACGCGGCGGATTTCAGCGCGGGGGTCCACGAGCATGGGCGCTGGGATTTGCGGATGATGCCTGCGATATTGTGCGTGAACTCGCTCAAACGGTCTTCGATCATGCACGTCAGGACGCCCACGGCTCCTGAAGCGAGACGACGACACCCCGCGATCCATTGCGCTGATCCTTGGTCCGACCGCAGGCCTGACGCCATCAACCCGTAAAGGGTCGGACTACGCAGAGCGTGCCGCCGCTCCGGCTGCGCCTGCGCGGTGATTGCGGCCCACGGCCGGACACTTCGGGCGCCTGTCAGCGGGGGATGGTCCTCCGCTCAAACAGGAGCCGGAGCAATGTCCTTCCCCGACGCGCACGCCTACGCCTTCAGCCTCGCCACCACCCTGATGGCCGTCATCGTCATCTTCCGCGCCGGCGACGGCACCCTTTCGGTCACGACCGCCAACGAGTTCGACGGCGATGAAACCGAGATCGTCAGCGAGATCGATCCGTTCGCCCCATGACGGGGCGACGGGCCCTTCGGTCGAAGCGGACACCAATCGGTTTCCGCTCCCCGACGGCACCATTCCCTGCTAGAATTGAGCAGCGCCGTGGTGGTGGTGGAGGCGCGACCGTCAGACCATTCCTACGGAGAAACCACCATGATCTTCCTTGGCATCCTTCTCAGTTTCGCCGCCATCGGCTTCCTCTGCTGGCTGCTCTTCACACTTGCCGTCTATGCGCTCCCGTTCTTTGCGGGTGTGAGCCTCGGTATGTGGGCGTATGGCACAGGCGCCGGCTGGTTCGGCGCGATCATCATCGGCTTCGTCGGGGCTGGTCTGACCTTCGGCGTCGGCCAGTTCCTGCTCGCTACCGTGCGCCCGATCTGGGCGCGGCTCCTGATCGCCATTGCCTTTGTCGCGCCTGCGGTGATCGCGGGTTTCCACGCCACCCATGGCGTCGTCAAACACACCATGCCGTCCGAGACCTGGCAGATCGTGTTCTCGATCATCGGAGCTGTCGCTGTCGGTGTGACCGCCTTCGCTCGGATCACCGGCATGGCGGCCTCCGACCCTTCGTCGGGCCAACTGTCTCGTGTCTGATGCGGAAAGCCCTAAGCGGCTCCGACTGAGAGGGATATCACCTTTGCGTCGTGGTTGACGGCCCAGAGCAGGCGAGCGCACGCAGCGCCAAGGCGAGTCCCTGCGAGGTGGTCGCGTATTGAGCGGGTGGAGAGGCGGCGATTATTGCGACGGGCCGACGATCTCCGGCGATCAGCGCGATCTTACTGTTGGCGTCAGGGACAGAGGTCGCGTGCGAAAGGCCCGGAATGGGGCGATGAAGTCGGTGACGTCCGGCGGGTCTTTGGCGGTTGCGGGTGGCCAGGGTCTCTGAGCTCTCTCCATTCAGCGACCGCTCCAAAACGGCCTCTTCAATGGCCTGATCTGGCCGAAGGACGGCTGCGCCTCGAGCGCCTATGCCACAACGGCGCGTCCCGACTTTCTTCCCCTGCCGGCTGCGCCGTCATTCCTCGCGAAACAACAAAGTCGCGCCTGCACCATCCTCCGCTGCGCTCCGGTCGCAAGCGATGTGTCGTCGCTCGCCTCCGGCCTGCCGATCGCCATCGAGGCCGCAATGGTGCGGGCTCGGAAATGGATACGGAGACCTACAATGGCCACCATCGGCACCTTCAAGAAGACCGCCTCGAACGAATACACCGGCGACATCGTCACCCTCAGCGTCCAGGCCAAGAACGTCCGCATCGTCCCTGACCTGCGTGCCAACGGCGAGAACGCCCCCAGCCACCGGGTCCTGGTCGGCCGAGCCGAGATCGGCGCCGCCTGGTCCAAGCGCTCCAACGAGGGCCGCGACTATCTGGGCCTCAAGCTCGACGATCCCAGCTTCAACGCCCCGATCTACGCCAACCTGTTCGACGATGAGGACGGCGAAACCTACTCCCTCATCTGGTCCCGCCCCACCGGCCGCCGTACCGACTGAGGCTACAAGGAACGGCCCCGACCAATCGATCGGGGCCGTTCCCATGTCACAACGGCACCCGAATCAGTCCGCCGCTAGTCATCGAGTTTCCATCGTGACAAGGGCAATTGAGGTGCTAGAAGACTAGCAGAACGACTAAAATAGTCGTAGTTCTGGAATGCGCGTAGAGCCGAATGGGAGGTGATCATGCATGATCACCGCCCGACAATCGCGGGCCGCACGCGCGTTACTGGGTTGGACACAGGAAACGCTCGCTGACAAGGCCCGAGTATCACTGACCGCGCTCAAGCGCCTCGAATCCGAAAGCGGGCTTGAGGTCTACGAAACCACGCGCGATCAGGTTCGCAGGGCGCTTGAAGCAGCAGGAATCGTTCTCCTGTCCACCGACCGAGGTCAGGGGGTGCTGCTGGTCGATGATCGCGGAAACAGGAAAATCTAACTGGTCGCAGCACGAGTGTTTCGCCGAAGCCGAGCCCGTTGCATGGCGCAGACGCTCCTATGCACGAAAGGATGCGCTCTACGCAAATGAGCTGCGACATGCCTGATCCCTTCGAAGATACCCCCCCGTCCGGTCAGGAACTGACCGACTACGACAGGTCGCATATCAAACTCTATATGCGCCTCCTCGACGCAACTTCCGACGGTGCAGATTGGCGGGAAGCCGTCGAGGTGCTGTTTGGAATTGACCCCCGTTGCGAACCTGAGCGAGCCCGCCTTGTCCATGATCGCCATCTGCAACGCGCCCGCTGGATGACCCAGACCGGGTATCGGCTCCTACTGCGCGGCGCCAGCAACTGACTGAAATGGTTGGACCATCCATGTCGTCGTGATGCCGGTGCGGCATCACGTGTTGCCCGTTCTCCGACTTCCCCAAACCTTGGTCCGCGGGAATCAATTCTTGTTCGACTTGCGCAAACCATGGCGGGGTTTGAACATGGAGCCCGATACATCTCGCTGGCGAGAAAAAGCCACTTATGATTTCTTCGATCACCTCAGGGTCGAGGGACTCGCGTGGGAATGCCTTCGCCGGCAAGAACCCTACCAGCAACAATATCAGGCGCTCGTAGCCGCCAAAACCGACACGGCGCCATTCTCGCAGGAAGCCGAGCGGCGGTGGGGGTTGCGATTTCCCGGCAGAACCGGCCTTGTCCGCTCTGGCGCAATCTGTGATTTGGTCTCCCGCTTTTGTCCCGTCGGTTCTCACCTTCATGCGGGCGCCAGAGCATTTCTCAGCCGGCGAAGCGTTGACACTAGATGCTCTCCAAGCTGTCCGTGACAGTCCGGAAGGAAAAGTCGCCATCTATGACGGCGATACACCGATCCAGGTCCTGCTGCTCCCAGGCGCCGACCCGCATGGTCCCCTTGTCGCCCTGGTTCCCCTTGATGCCGACATGCTTGGTCGTATCGAGGTACTGACTCGTCTCTGGCGCAACGTCGGAGGCCGCAAAGGTCCGCCCGACACCCGGATGACGCTCCAGCAACGTCAACGCTTCCGCCTCATGATCCAGGCGGCGGACGGCCGCACGAACGGCGCAAGCTATCGCGACATCGCCATAGCGATTTACGGCGAGGGGCGCGTTTCAGCCGAGTCCTGGAAAACCTCCTCCTTACGCGCGTCCGTTATCGGCTTGGTAAAAAGCGGCCTGGCCGCCATCAACGGCGGCTATCTCAACCTGCTTCGTCACCGTCGTCGAAACTGAGCGACGGGCCCAGGGCAAGGGGGAGGAATTTAGCCACCCTAACTTCCTCATCCCACCCGTCGCCTTCCCTCCGCCACCGTGGTCGTTGTTCGCCGCTGAACCGCAGCGGCCCGCCGCAACACCACGGAGGCCCGATCCATGCGACCCGACACCGCCGTTCTGCCGCCACGCTTCCTGCGAACCAAGGAAGCCGCAGAATTCCTCAGTCTCTCCGCCCGCACGCTCGAAAAGCACCGGACCTACGGGACAGGCCCGGCCTACCGAAAGCTCGGCGGCCGCGTGGTCTATTCCGTCGAGGACCTGGAGACCTGGGCCGACCGCGGCGCCGTCACCTCCACCTCCGATCCGCGCGGCTCGGTCCTTCCTGCCAAGCGCCAGACGCCATCGACGGGCCAGTCCGTCGGTCGCTTCGCACGCTGATCGCGCCCGGTCCGTTCATGGCGGTGCGACGTCGTTATCCATCGGAGCGCGGGCAACTCGATCTGTTTCGGGCGCTCCCTGGCGACTTCGCGCCGCGAGACGCGCAGGATCTCATGGCCTATCCATTCTTCTCCCTCTCAAAATCTCATCGCATTGCGCCAATCGACTTCGCCGCTGGCGATATTGCGATCCGCGTGGAAGCCGTGCCCGATCATGGCATGGCGACCATCTGGGATGCGGACATCCTGATCTGGGCCGCCAGCCAGATCGTCGAGGCCCGAGATGCCGGGCTGCGCACCTCACGCCTGATGGCCGCCACTCCTTATGAGATTCTCACTTACATTGGCCGCGGGACGTCGCTGCGTGACTACCAGAGACTCAAGGCTGCGCTTGACCGCCTGCAGTCAACCACCGTTTCCACCTCGATCCGGCAACCGGCCGAGGGGCGGCGTCACCGCTTCTCCTGGATCAACGAGTGGCAGGAGCGTACCGATCACAACGACCGTCCTGACGGGATCGAGCTGATCGTTCCCGACTGGTTCTACAAAGCTGTACTGGATGACGCGCTCGTCCTCACCATCGACCGCGCCTACTTCGATCTGACCGGAGGACTCGATCGCTGGCTCTACCGCTTGGTGCGTAAGCACGGGGGTCGCCAGCGCACTGGGTGGCGTTTCGACCTGCGTCATCTCCACCAGAAATCCGGCAGCCTCTCTCCGTTCAAGCGCTTCGCTTTCGAACTGCGCGACATCGTCCGTCGTCAGCCGCTGCCCGGCTACACCCTCTATCTCGAGGCCGAGATCGGCGGCCGTGTCCTGCTCGCCTTCGAGCGGCTTTTGCCCTGTGGACAACCTGTGGACGACCTCGTGCTATCGGGAACCCGCACTGTCGTGCCATCGGGAACCCCGGGCTCGTGCTATCAGGAACCCAAACAGGCTCTAACGCACCGAAAACAAAGCCGGAATCGCCCTCTTAACTTAGAGTCTAACCAAGAATCTAACTCTGAAGAGCGCGCGCGCGAGGTGGAAAACCTCATCCGGACGACTGCGCGCAACCTTAGTGCCACCGCATCGGACCGCCGATCCGCCGTCCCGAACGGAGCCCAAAGAAGGCTCTTCGACGACCAACGCCCCACCAGCGGCCCTCCTCGCCGGGATCGCTCGGGGGGTGCGCGATGATTATCGCACTGCTCAATCAGAAAGGCGGCGTCGGGAAGACGACGCTCGCCCTCAACCTTGCCGGGGAGCTGGCCAGCCGTGGAAAGCGCATCACCGTCATCGATGCCGATCCTCAAGGGTCAGCGCTCGACTGGTCGCAGCAGCGAAGCCGCGAAGGCCTTCCCCGCCTCTTTGGCGTCATCGGCCTGGCGCGCGACACGCTGCACCGGGAGGCTCCGGAAATGGCGCGTGACGTCGATCATGTGGTGATCGACGGTCCACCACGTGTGGCCGCCCTGATGCGCTCGGCGCTACTCGCAGCCGACCTCGTCCTGATCCCGGTTCAGCCGTCTCCACTCGACGGTTGGGCCTCAGCCGAGATGCTCACGCTGCTCGCCGAGGCGCGCATATATCGTCCCGATCTTCTGGCCCGTTTCGTTCTCAACCGCTGCGGCGCGCGCACCGTCCTGGCGCGCGAGACCGCCGAAACCCTCGCCGATCACGATCCGCCTGTCCTCCGTACAACGATCGGACAACGCATCGCCTTCGCATCGGCTGCACAGACTGGCCGCCTTGTCTGCGAACTTGACGACGCCATGTCGGCAGCCCGCGAAGTCGCGGCGCTGGCGAACGAAATCAGCCGCCTCCGTGCAGGGAGGGCAAGCGCATGAGCGAACGCCCAACGCGACGCGGCTTCGCAACGCGTCCCGCCGATGCCGAGCAATGGATCAAGGCGGCTGACACGCCGCTGCGCAATCTCGCCGCTTCCAACTTCACAGCACGGCTGACCATCGACATCACGCCAGACCTGCGGGGCCGCATCAAGATCGTCGCCTTTCAACGCGGCGTCACCGTCGCCGACATGCTGCGCGCGCTGCTCGATCGCGAATTTCCTCCAACCGACGGAGCCCCCTCATGACCGGCATTGCGGCCGCCCGCGTGTGCGGCGGTCCTTTGGCGCCTGGACGCCATCAGGACGACATGACCCACGTCGAACTAACGTGGCAGGAGAAGAAGATCGAATACTGGATCAGGTTCGGCCGCGAGGCGCACGAACAGATTATTGATCGCCGCCAGCGTGTCGTCAGCTTCCGCCCGAACACCATCTTTGCGTTCGTCCGCTGGGCCGCCAACGACTACGGCACCATTATTTCCCGCATCGACATCGTCCGTGCAATCACACAGGGCGAGCCTTATCAAACGCTCCCCTTCGTTCGGCCGGGCGGCGAAATACTGCTCAAGCTCCAAAACTGGCCAAAGGTCGAAAGCGTACTTCAGCATATCGATGCGATTGAAACGGTCGGGATCGATCCCTGCGACGTCGCGCCTGATCACTGGCGCCATATCGCGCACCGGATGCAGGCCGGTCACACGCCGCGTCCCTACACGGCCGAGCGCCATCTCGCCTGGCTCAAGCGGAGGGGGGTCGAAGGATGACCCGCTCCGGCTATGCCAAGACCACGCTCGTTGCCGCGCTCGTCACGGCTACCGCCGCGTCCGTTTCAACGCCGACCAAACTGGTCTGGAACGTCACGCCGAGCGTGCCGATCGGACTCTACGGCATCGAGCCGCCCGACTCACTTGAAGTCACCGATCTCGTCGCTGTCATGCCGCCCGAACCGCTCGCCGGCTTCATGATCCGGCGTGGCTATATCGGTCGCGGCGCGCCGCTGCTCAAGCGCGTCATGGCCCTGCCGGGGCAGCGCGTCTGCCGCACCGGGATCGCGGTTATTGTCGATGGCGTGCCGCTCGGAGACGCCCGTGATCGCGATCGGATCGGCCGCGAACTGCCGGTCTGGCAGGGCTGTCGACAGCTCGTCGACGGCGAAATCTTCCTCATGAATCCCGACGCCGAGGACAGCCTCGATGGGCGCTACTTCGGTCCGATTGCCGACACCGCCGTGATCGGCCGCGCGACGCCTGTGTGGACCGACGAGGACGGCGACGGCCGTTACGTCTGGCGCGCACCGACACACTGACAGCTTCCGATTCCCACCCTCAGCCAAGGAGACTTCTCATGCAAATCGGTATGTTCACTCGCGAAGCCAACGGCTTCACCGGACAGCTTCATACGCTGACGCTCATCTACGAACTCGCTATCGTTCCGGTCGAGCCATCCGATGTCGAGAACGCGCCGGACTACCGCGTCCACCAGAACGACAGCGAAGGCCCAGAGGTTGGCGCGGGCTGGAAGCGTACCGGGGAACGGGCGGGCGAATTCATCGCGCTCATCATCGATGATCCCGTGTTCGCGCATCCGATCCGCGCCAATCTCTTCCGAGACGACGATTCCTGTTCGGCCTGGTCCCTGCATTGGAGCCGTCCGTCGAAACGCGATGCGAAGGACTGACGCCATGCGGCGCACCGTCCTTCTTCTCCTTTCCGGCCTGAGCCTAGCCGCGAACGCGGCGTTGCCGGTTCACGCGCAAACTTCGCCACCGGCGCGCGCGGCTTCCATCGACCCGCACGCCGGTCACGTCGCCGAGGCCTCGCAGCGCTTCGGCATTCCAGAAGCATGGATCATTGCTGTCAAACACGCCGAAAGCGCAGGCGACGTGCGCGCGATCTCGTCGGCCGGGGCAATAGGTCTGATGCAGATCATGCCTGACACCTGGACGGAGCTTCGCGGACGCTATCGCCTCGGTCGCAGCCCTTACGATCCACGCGACAACATCCTCGCGGGTACGGCCTACCTGCGCGAGATGTACGACCGCTACGGCACGATCCCGGCAATGCTCGCAGCCTATAACGCGGGTCCGGGACGCTACGATGAGCACCTGGCGACTGGACGCGCGCTGCCGGCCGAAACCCGCGCCTATGTCGCTCTTCTCGCGCCTCGGCTCGGCTCCGTGGTGCCCCCGGGAAGCGCGTCCGCTGCTGCGCCGCCGCCGCCCGATTGGCGCGAGGCCCCGCTGTTCGTCATGCGATCCGCCGACGCTCGTTCTGCAAACGGGCCGTCATCTGGCAGCGGATCATCCGACAGCCGCTCGCCCTTTCCGGCTGCACGCAATGGCGATGGGAGATCGCAGGCCGACTCCATTGTTCTCGCCAGCGAGGATACGGGAGGATTGCGATGACCGCACGATCTCTCGTTCGCATCACAGCGGGTTCCAGCGTGTCATGGAGGACGCGAGGGAGGCAGGCAGCCACAACAACCGCACGATGGCAGGATAAAAGGGCGCACGGTGCGCCTTGGTCGGTCGGTTGTTTTTGCAGCATTTTTAGACGCGTCGCGCACCGTGCCGGGTTTGCGCGCACCGTGCGCAACACCCTCAATCTCTTATGTCCCCGCGATTTTTCGCACTGTGCGGTGCTGCGCCATGGCCGATGAGAACGAATTCCGTATCCGGCCGGGTCGCATTCGCTCGACCCGCGCGCAGTCGGCGCGACCCTTCATCGCCCAGGCGCTCGCGGCCGCGAAGAAGGCCGGCGGCGGCGTGTCGCGTTCAGGCCGCGTGGTCGCCGACAACCGCTCGCGCTTCGGGCGTGGTCAGCGCGCCTCCATCCAAGCCAACCGTCTCATCACCGCCCGCACGCGCGGCGCGGTCATCAAGGCCCGCGTCGTACGGCACTCGGGGCGTTCCGCACCGCTCGGCACCCACCTCGATTATCTACGCCGCGACGGCGTGACCCGTGACGGGGACAAGGCGCGGCTGTTCGGGCCAGGTGATGGGGAAGCGGACGGCCGCGCCTTCGCCGAGCGCTGCGAGGATGACCGGCATCATTTCCGCTTCATCGTCTCGCCGGACGATGCGTTGGAAATGTCGGATCTCCGATCCTTCACCAACGATCTGGTCGGCCAGATGGAAAAGGATCTCGGCACGCGGCTCGACTGGGTCGCCGTCGATCATTGGGATACCGAACATCCCCACGTCCACCTCATCGTGCGCGGCGTCCGTGACGACGGCCAGGACCTCGTCATCTCCCGCGACTACATCAAGGAGGGCATGCGCGACCGGGCGCGCGAACTCATCACCCAGGAGCTGGGGCCGCGCACCGTTCTGGACATTCGCCGCACGCTCGAACGCCAGATCGAGGCCGAGCGCTGGACGCAGCTCGACCGGCAGCTTGTCCGCGACGCGGGCAAGTCCGGCATCATCGATCTCGCGCCACGCGCTGACCAGACGCCGGACGAATTCCACGCGCTGAAGGTCGGTCGGTTGCGCACGCTCGAAGTCCTCGGTGTCGCAGGCCAGGTCGGCCATTCGCAATGGTTCATCAAGCCTGAGGCCGAGTCGGTCCTGCGCGAACTCGGCGAACGCGGAGACATCATCAAACGCATGCATCGCGCCTTGACCGAGCGCGGCATCGAGCGTGGCTCGGCCGACTATGTCATCGCCGGAGAAAACCTCGACGTGCCTATTATCGGTCGCCTGGTTGAGCGCGGGCTCGACGATGAGCTGAAGGGCACGGCCTATGCCGTGGTCGACGGGGTGGACGGGCGGACCCACCACATCAAGCTGCCCCATCTCGACGCCGCGGGCGACAGCGCTCCGGGTTCGATCGTCGAGTTGCGCAAGTTCGAGGATGCGCAGGGCGAACGCCGCGTCGCGATCGCCGTGCGTTCCGATCTCGAGCTCACCAGCCAGATCATGGCGTCCGGCAGCACCTGGCTGGACCGGCAGGCCATCGCTCGCGAGCCGGCCTCGCTCTCCGATGGCGGCTTCGGCGCCGAGGTTCGCGACGCGCTCGACCGGCGCGCCGATCATCTGGTCGGGCAAGGGCTGGCCGAACGCCAGGGCAGGCGGATCGTCTTCGCTCGCAACCTGATCGAAACCCTGCGGCGGCGCGAACTGGACACCATCGCCACCAAGCTCGCGGCCGAAACGGGCCTGTCGCACAAGCCTGCCGCCAATGGCGAGTATATTGCCGGTGCCTACCGCCAGCGCCTGACGCTCGCCTCCGGCCGCTTCGCCATGATCGACGACGGCCTCGGCTTCCAGCTCGTGCCTTGGAGCCCCTCGCTCGAGAAGCATCTTGGACGTCATGTCTCAGGCGTCGCCCGCAATGATGGCGGCGTCGATTGGAGCTTCGGCCGCAAGCGGGGGCTGGGTTTCTAGCCGGGTCGAGGGGGAAGGCCGCCAGGCGAAACCGTCCTATGTGCGCGCCACAGTTTTCGGCTGTACTTCGCCTACATTTTTCCTCTTGCTTGTCCCGTGTCCGGCTACTTTCTGAACGGCTCCATCTCATTCGTCGATTGGAGCCAGCGTGCGCGGAGGCCAGGTCCTATGGGGTCAGATCGTAGTCGTCTTCACCATTATCTTGGTGACGACCTGGACGGCGACACAATGGACGGCGTGGCGTCTGGGCTTTCAAGGGCAGCTCGGCGAACCCTGGTTCGAACTTGCGGGCTGGCCGATCTACTACCCGCCAGCGCTCTTTTGGTGGTGGTACTTCTACGACGCCTATGCGCCGGACGTGTTCGCTACGGGCGGGAGCATCGCCGCATCTGGCGGTTTCATCGCCATCGCCGTCGCCATCGCCATGTCCATCCGCCGGGCCCGCGAGGCGAAGAATGTCGCGACCTACGGTTCGGCTCGGTGGGCCGAGAAAGCCGAGGTCAAGGCGGCTGGATTGCTCGGACCGGACGGCGTCGTGCTCGGCCGCTACGACCACGAATATCTGCGGCACGATGGACCCGAGCATGTCCTGTGCTTTGCTCCGACGCGATCCGGTAAGGGCGTCGGTCTCGTCGTTCCCTCGCTCCTGACTTGGCCGGGCTCAGCCATCGTCCACGACATCAAGGGAGAAAATTGGCAGCTCACCGCCGGTTTCCGCGCCCGGCACGGCCGCGTGTTGCTGTTCGATCCGACCAATCCGAAATCGTCTGCCTACAATCCGCTGCTCGAGGTGCGCCGCGGCGAATGGGAGGTCCGCGACGTGCAAAACATCGCCGACATCCTGGTCGATCCCGAAGGCTCGCTGGAGAAGCGGAACCACTGGGAGAAGACCAGCCACGCCCTGCTGGTCGGCGCCATCCTGCATGTCCTCTACGCCGAGGACGACAAGACGCTGGCCGGCGTCGCCGCCTTCCTGTCCGATCCGCGGCGGCCGATCGAGTCAACGTTGGCGGCTATGATGAAGACCGCGCATCTCGGAGAGGCGGGACCCCATCCGGTGATCGCCAGCGCTGCACGCGAGTTGCTCAACAAATCCGACAATGAGCGATCGGGCGTGCTGTCCACCGCCATGTCCTTCCTTGGCCTCTATCGCGATCCGGTCGTGGCCGAGGTCACACGGCGCTGCGACTGGCGCATTACCGACATGGTGGAAGGCAAGCGGCCGACCACCCTTTACCTCGTCGTGCCGCCCTCCGACATCAACCGCACCAAGCCGCTGATCCGCCTGATTCTCAATCAGGTCGGGCGGCGCCTGACCGAGGACCTGCAGGCGAAGGCTGGCCGCCACCGGCTGTTGCTTATGCTCGACGAGTTCCCGGCCTTGGGCCGCCTCGACTTCTTCGAATCCGCCCTGGCCTTCATGGCGGGGTACGGGCTCAAGAGCTTTCTCATCGCCCAGTCGCTCAACCAGATCGAAAAAGCCTACGGCCCGAACAATTCGATCCTCGACAATTGCCATGTGCGGGTCAGCTTCGCGACGAACGACGAGCGCACCGCCAAGCGTGTTTCCGACGCGCTGGGAACCGCCACCGAGATGAAGGCGATGAAGAACTATGCCGGCCACCGTCTGTCGCCTTGGCTCGGCCATTTGATGGTGTCGCGTTCGGAAACGGCCCGCCAGTTGATGACCCCCGGCGAAATCATGCAGCTCCCGCCCAGCGACGAAATCGTCATGGTGGCTGGGACGCCCCCGATCCGGGCGAAGAAGGCCCGCTATTATGAGGACGGCCGCTTCAAGGAGCGCATCCTTTCGCCGCCCGCGTTGGTCAAGCCCGCGCAGGGACGTAAGGACGACTGGAGCAGCCTTCCTGTTCCGACGCGTCCCGAGGGGATCGATGCGACCGCCACATCCATGTCGTCCGATGAAGATCCGACCGAATCCGAGCGCCGCCATCAACCCGAGCTTAATCGCACGGCGCCGCAAGAGAAGAAGGCTCCGATCGAAAATGAATTCGAGTTCGATCTTCCCGAGGAGCCTGATGAAGAAGCCGCGCAGAACCGGCGCATGACCCGCTTGATGCACGGGGTAGCCCGTCAGGTGTCGCTCGACCCCAATGACGGCATGGAGTTGTAGGCCATGGCGGGACAAAGGAAGAAGATAAAGATCTCAGTCTACCTCGACCCGGACGTCATGACGATGCTCGGCGACTATGCCGCGCGGCGGGAGCAGTCGCAGTCGATGATTGCTGAGGCCGCGATCGCGTCCTTTTTGTCTCCAGATGATGCCGAAAGGCGTGAGGCGATTGTCGCCAAGCGTCTGGATCAGCTCGACCGCCGACTGACCCGCATGGAGCGGGACGTCGGCATCTCGGTCGAAAGCCTGGCGGTGTTCATCAAGTTCTGGCTGGCCACCACGCCGGCCCTCCCTGAGCCAGCAGCCCATGCCGCTCGCGCCAAAGCGGCGGAACGCTATGAGGGCTTTGTGACGGCGCTCGGTCGCCGTTTGGCCCAGGGCCCGAAGCTCCGACAAGAAATCTCCGAAGATATCGGAGCCGACTCGGAGAGCATTGGAAGCGGCAACCAATAGGACGATGTTTGGTGGCGTCAGAAGTGGCCGCCGCCGTTCTCCTGTATTTGCACGCCACACTACTACTACGCCCGATACTTGTTGAAGCGGCCTGATTTCAGGCTCTTTTAATCAACCCCGATCCGGGGATCGACTTTCGCGCCCCGTCAAGAAGCGGGGCCGAGATGACGACCACAAGTCATAAACCTGAAGCGTTTGTTCGCGGCGCGCGCATGCTGCGTACCGCGCTCGGCCCGTCCATCACGCGATTTCTCGAAGATCCCTCCGTCGTCGAGGTAATGCTCAACCCCGACGGTCGCCTGTGGGTGGATCGCCTGTCAGAGGGCCTCGCCGATACAGGGGAGCGTCTTTCGCCCGCCGATGGCGAACGCATCGTGCGGCTGGTCGCCCACCATGTCGGCGCCGAAGTGCATCCGCGAAGCCCGCGGGTGTCGGCGGAACTGCCGGAAAGCGGCGAACGCTTCGAAGGGCTACTGCCGCCCGTCGTCTCGGCGCCCGCTTTCGCAATCCGCAAGCCGGCCGTCGCCGTCTTCAGCCTCGCCGACTACGTCGCCGCGAACATCATGACCGCCGACCAGGCGGCCATTCTTCGCCAGGCTGTAGCCTCACGCGCCAACATCCTGGTCGCCGGCGGAACCTCTACCGGCAAAACCACACTGACGAACGCCCTCCTGGCGGAAGTCGCCAAGGGCGCCGACCGCGTCGTCATCATCGAGGATACGCGCGAGCTGCAATGCGCAGCGCCCAACCTCGTCGCGATGCGCACGAAGGACGGGGTCGCGACACTCTCCGAGTTGGTCCGTTCGTCCCTGCGCCTGCGGCCAGATCGTATTCCGATCGGCGAGGTTCGCGGCTCGGAGGCGCTGGACTTGCTCAAGGCCTGGGGCACGGGTCATCCCGGCGGGATCGGAACGATCCACGCCGGCTCCGGCATCGGCGCGCTGCGTCGCCTCGAGCAGCTCATCCAGGAAGCGGTCATCACTGTTCCGCGCGCCCTGATCGCCGAGACGATCAATCTCGTCGCGGTTCTGTCGGGCCGCGGCTCCGCGCGCCGGCTCGCCGAACTCGCGAGCGTCGAGGGGCTTGGCCCGGACGGCGACTACCGCATCACGCCAGCCACCACCCCCAGCACAGGAGAACTCTCATGATCCGCACGCTCGCGCGCGGTTGCCGAGTCTTTGCGACCTCGGCCGCTGCGATTTCCATCAGCATCCTGTTTTCCCAAGCGGCCCACGCGTCCGGCTCGTCCATGCCCTGGGAGGCGCCGCTGCAGTCCATCCTGCAGTCGATCGAAGGCCCCGTCGCCAAGATCATCGCCGTCATCATCATCATCGTCACCGGCCTGACGCTGGCCTTCGGCGATACTTCCGGCGGCTTCCGGCGGCTTATCCAGATCGTCTTCGGCCTGTCGATCGCCTTCGCCGCCAGCTCCTTCTTCCTGTCTTTCTTCTCGTTCGGCGGCGGAGCGCTCGTCTGATGGCGGCTGTTCTCGAACAGCTCGCCGAAGTGCCCGGCTTCACCGTCCCGGTCCACAGGGCGCTGACCGAGCACATCCTGCTCGGCGGCGCGCCGCGCTCGATCGCGATCATGAACGGCACGCTCGCCGGCGCGATCGGTCTGGGCCTGCGTCTCTGGCTCATCGGTCTCGCGATCTGGGCGATCGGTCATTTCGCGGCGGTTTGGGCGGCCAAGCGCGACCCGCTTTTCGTCGAGGTCGGCCGCCGACACCTGCGCATCCCCGGCCACCTGTCTGTCTGAGGAGCGCGACCGATGATGAACCTCGCCGAATATCGCCGAACCGCCACACGCATGGCCGACTATCTTCCCTGGGTCGCGCTCGTTGCGGAAGGCGTCGTCCTCAACAAGGACGGATCGTTCCAACGCACGGCCCGATTCCGCGGGCCTGATCTCGATTCCGCAGTAGCTGCCGAACTGGTCGCTGTCGCCGGTCGCCTCAACAACGCCTTCCGGCGTCTCGGATCAGGCTGGGCCATCTTCGTGGAGGCCCAGCGCCATGAGGCGTCGACCTATCCGGCGAGCGTCTTCCCCGATGCCGCATCAGGTCTGCTCGACGCCGAGCGCAAGGCCGATTTCGAGGAGGCCGGCGCGCATTTCGTTTCCGGCTACTTCCTCACGATCACCTATCTGCCGCCGGCCGAGGAGGCGGCCCGCACCGAGGCCTGGTTGTATGAGGGTCGGGAACGCGGCGGCCTCGATCCGCACGAACTTCTGAACACCTTCGTTGATCGGACCGATCGCGTGGTGGCGCTTCTGGACGGTTTCATGCCGGAATGCGCCTGGCTCGACAGTGCGGAAACCCTGACCTACCTGCATTCAGCGGTTTCGACGAAACGCCATCGCGTACGCGTTCCCGAAACCCCGATCTATCTGGACGCACTGCTGGCCGACCAGCCGCTGACCGGAGGCCTCGAACCGCGTCTCGGGACAGCGCATCTGCGCATCCTCACCGTCGTCGGTTTCCCGACCGCCACGACGCCCGGAATCCTCGACGACCTCAATCGCCTCGCGTTTCCTTATCGCTGGTCGACCCGCGCCATCCTGCTCGACAAGACCGACGCGACCAAGCTGCTGACCAAGATCCGCCGCCAGTGGTTCGCCAAGCGCAAGTCGATCGCCGCGATCCTCAAAGAGGTCATGACCAACGAGGCGTCCGCCCTCGTGGACACGGACGCTGCGAACAAGGCGGCTGATGCAGACCTTGCCCTGCAGGAACTCGGCGCCGACTACGCCGGCCAAGCTTACGTCACCGCCACGGTCACCGTTTGGGACGACGACCCGCGCACGGCGGACGAGAAACTGCGCCTCGTCGAGAAGATCATCCAGGGCCGTGACTTCACTTGCATGGCTGAAACCATCAATGCCGTCGATGCATGGCTGGGCTCTTTGCCAGGGCACGTTTACGCCAATGTGCGCCAGCCTCCGATTTCGACGCTCAATCTTGCCCACATCATCCCGCTTTCAGCGGTGTGGGCGGGGCCGGAACGGGACGAGCATTTCGGAGCACCCCCCTTGCTGTTCGGCAAGACCGAAGGCTCGACCCCGTTCCGGTTTTCCCTTCACGTCGGCGACGTCGGTCACACGCTGGTTGTCGGCCCGACCGGCGCCGGCAAGTCGGTCCTGCTCGGCGTCATGGCCTTGCAATTCCGGCGCTATGCCAAATCCCAGGTCTTCGCCTTCGACTTCGGCGGCTCGATCCGGGCGGCGGCGTTGGCGATGGCCGGCGATTGGCACGACCTGGGCGGCGACCTCACCGAGGGGGTCGATTCATCCGTCTCGCTGCAACCTCTGGCCCGAATTCACGACACGCCTGAGCGCGCTTGGGCGGCTGACTGGCTGATCTCCATCCTGACCCGCGAAGGTGTGACGATCACGCCAGAGGTGAAAGAGCACCTGTGGTCCGCGCTCACCTCGCTCGCTTCCGCGCCCATCGAGGAGCGCACAATCACCGGCCTGACCGTTCTGCTGCAATCGAATGATCTGAAGCAGGCGCTTCGTCCCTACTGCGTTGGCGGCCCATACGGCCGGTTGCTGGACGCCGAAATCGAGCATCTGGGATCGGCGTCGGTACAGGCGTTCGAAATCGAAGGCCTTGTCGGGACAGGCGCGGCTCCAGCCGTCCTGTCCTATCTCTTCCATCGCATCGGCGACCGCCTTAATGGCTCGCCGACACTGCTCATCATCGACGAGGGCTGGCTGGCCCTCGACGACGACGCTTTCGCCGGCCAGCTTCGCGAATGGCTGAAGACGCTGCGTAAGAAGAACGCCAGCGTCGTCTTCGCCACCCAATCGCTCTCCGACATCGACAACAGCGGCATCGCGCCTGCGATTATCGAAAGCTGCCCGACCCGGCTTCTTCTTCCCAATGAACGTGCGATCGAGCCGCAGATCACGGCGATCTACCGACGCTTCGGCCTGAATGACAGACAGATTGAGATACTGGCGAGGGCCACGCCCAAGCGCGACTACTATTGCCAGAGCCGCAGCGGCAATCGCCTCTTCGAGCTCGGGCTGTCCGAGGTCGGACTGGCGCTAGCGGCCGCCACTTCCAAGACCGATCAATCCTCGATTGCGCGCATTGTGGCGGAACACGGTCGCGAGGGATTTCTCGCAGCCTGGCTGCGTCTGCGCGGCGTCGATTGGGCGGCCGACCTCATCCCCGACCTCTCCAACATCATTCCCCCGCAGCCCGAAAAGGAGGCTTGAATATGAAGACCCATCGTTCCTGCCGGCGCGCACTTATGCTCGCCACAGCCATGCTGGCGATGCCGCTTGCGATCTCGCCGATGCCGGCCCATGCCCAGTTCTTCGGTCGCATCGTTTATGATCCGTCGAATTATGCGCAGAACGTGCTGACGGCGGCGCGCACCCTCGAGCAGATCAATAACCAAATCAAAAGCCTTCAGAATGAAGCCCAATCGCTCATCAATCAGGCCCGCAACCTCGCCAGTCTGCCCTACTCGTCGCTTCAGCAGCTCCAGCAAAACGTGCAGCGCACGCATCAGCTTTTGCAGCAGGCGCAGAATATTGCCTTCAATGTCCAAAGCATCGACCGAGCCTTCCAGCAGCAATATGGCAGGGCGTCTCTGTCCGCTACAGATGCCGAGCTTGTCGCCGGCGCACGCAGCCGTTGGCAGAATACGGTCGGGGGACTTCAGGACGCGATGCGCGTCCAGGCGGGTGTTGTCGGCAATATCGACACGAACCGGTCCGAGATGTCTGCCCTTGTTAGTCAGAGCCAGGGGGCGACCGGCGCCTTGCAGGCCACGCAAGCCGGCAATCAGCTTCTCGCGCTCCAGTCGCAGCAACTCTCGGATCTGATCGCCTTGATCTCGGCCAACGGCCGGTCGGGCGCGCTCACCGAGGCTGAGCGCGCCGCTGCTGCCGAACAGGGTCGCGAACAGCGCCGCCGCTTTCTCACACCGAGCGCCGGCTATCAGCCCGGCAATGCGCGGATGTTCGGCAACGGCAACTGAGGGCAACGCCATGGATGGCAAGATGCTGGCCCGGTTGGCCGCCGTCGTCTTCGTCGCCATCGCCGTTACGGCGACGGCGATCGAGATGACCCGAAAGGAAGCGCCTCCGTCGTGGCAACCGGCAAGTCCGGAGCTGTCGACGCGAGATCCGCTTCGGGATGCGCAACGCCGGTGCCAGCAGCTTGGTCAAGCGGCGGCCAGCGACACAGACTGCATGCAGGTATGGGCTGAAACGCGCGATCGATTCCTAGGCCGTTCACCGCGGCCCTCGGCTCAGCCGCAGAAAGGGCGCTGAACGATGGGCGGCGCCGGCGTCATCGACAACTTCCTCGGGGTCTTCACCTCCTATATCGACAGCGGCTTTGGCCTGCTCGGTGGCGAGGTGGCCTTCATCGCGACAACTTTGATCGTCATCGACGTGACGCTGGCCGCACTCTTCTGGTCCTGGGGCGCCGACGACGACATCATCGCTCGACTCGTCAAGAAAACCCTCTTCGTCGGCGCGTTCGCCTACCTCATCGGCAACTGGAACAACCTCGCCAAGATCATCTTCGAGTCCTTTGCCGGGCTTGGGTTGAAGGGATCGGGCACCAGCTTCACAGCCGAGGATCTGATGCGACCCGGGAAAGTCGCTCAGACGGGTCTCGATGCCGCGCGACCGTTGCTCGAATCCATCTCCGATCTGATGGGTTGGATCAGTTTTTTCGAGAACTTCATCCAAATCGCCTGCCTACTCTTCGCGTGGGCGCTCGTCATCCTGGCCTTCTTCATCCTCGCCATTCAGCTCTTCGTCACACTCATCGAATTCAAGCTGACGACGCTCGCCGGCTTCGTACTGATTCCTTTCGGCCTATTCGGAAAAACAGCATTCATGGCCGAGCGCGTGCTGGGCAACGTCGTCTCGTCTGGCATCAAAGTACTGGTCCTCGCCGTCATCATCGGGATCGGCTCGACACTCTTTTCGCAGTTCACCACCGGCTTTGGCGGCCAAACGCCCACGATCGACGACGCCATGGCAGTCGTGCTGGCCGCATTGTCTCTGCTCGGCCTGGGCATCTTTGGTCCGGGTATCGCCGCCGGTCTGGTTCAGGGTGGACCACAGCTCAGCGCTGGAGCCGCCGTCGGCACCGGCCTCGCAGTCGGAGGAGCCGCGCTTGCCGCCGGCGGAGCAGCCGGGCTTGCCGCGAAGGGAGGAGCGGCGGCGCTATCTGGCGGCGCTGCGGTTGCGCGTGGAGGTGCAGCAGCCGCTGGCGGCGCAAGCGCCGCCTACAGCCTCGGCTCCTTAGGCAAGTCTGGCGCATCGGGCGTAGCCTCCGGTCTCGGCAGCGTCGCCCGCGCGGCCGGTGCGGCCACGGTTTCCCCTCTGAAACGCGCGACGTCGCGGGCCGCGGAAAGCATGAAGTCCAGCTTCTCCGGCGGGGCGAGAGCAGGCTTCGGCGCCACTGGCGGCTCCTCGACCATGGGGACCATTGATGGCGAGATCGCCGCCGACACGTCCGCAGCCTCCCGCGACAGTCCCCCCGCCTGGGCCAAGCGCATGCAACGCAGCCGCTCCATTGGCCACGGCGCAACTCTCGCGGCCCACGCCGTT
>VFQO010000265.1_pt1 | contig 65238 bp, 57 predicted proteins | sample 3512331 | NCBI WGS metagenome assembly VFQO01 (sample SAMN10412371, study PRJNA504923) | tailings metagenome | isolation source: Replicate 3 from Balatoc abandoned mine | place: Philippines: Itogon, Benguet | collected 2017-08-28 | reverse complement strand
TCGACGAATATGATGCGGGCCGTCCCGACGTGATGTTCGTGATCCAGCGCGTGCTGGAGACCGAGGGCAAGCTGACCCTGCTCGACCAGAACCGCGTGATCCGCCCGAACCCCAATTTCCGCCTCTTCTCGACCGCGAACACCGTCGGGCTCGGCGACACGAGCGGGCTGTACCATGGCACGCAGCAGATCAACCAGGGCCAGATGGACCGCTGGAACATCGTCGTCACGCTCAACTATCTGCCCGCCGCGACCGAAGGCGCGATAATCCTCGCCAAGGTGCCGGGCACCGACGACACGACGGTGGCGAACATGGTCAAGGTCGCCGACCTGACGCGCCAGGGCTTCATCAACGGCGACATCTCGACCGTGATGTCGCCGCGCACCGTGATCAGCTGGGCGCAAAATGCCGCGATCTTCAATAATCTCGGCTTCGCCTTCCGCCTGTCGTTCCTCAACAAATGCGACGAGGCCGAACGGATGATCGTCGCCGAATATTATCAGCGCGTGTTCGGCGAGGATCTGCCCGAGGGCGTCGTCGGCAAGTGAGGATGACGCGCCGGGTCGCCGGCCTGCGCCTTGCGATGTCGATTTGAAGCGACGCCCTCTCCTGTCCCGCACGTCACGACCCGCGCGGTCCCGTGCGCCATGAGGTCGGACCGCCCGCCTGCCTCGGCCTCCTATCACCCGCACATCGATGGGTTGCGCGCCGTCGCGATCGCGCTGGTGCTACTCTATCACTTCGATTTCGGCGGCGCGGCGCAGGGTTTCCTCGGTGTCGACATCTTCTTTGTCATCTCGGGCTTCCTGATCGGGGGCATCATCCGTTCCGACCTGGCAAGCGGGCGCTTCGGCTTCGTCGATTTCTATCGCCGGCGCGTCGCACGCATCATGCCCGCCCTGCTGTTCGTCGCCGCTGCGTCGCTGGCGGCGGGCTATGCGCTGCTGACCCCGACGGATCTCAACCGCTTTGCGCTCGAGGTGCGCGCCGCGGCGCTCAACATCGCCAATTGGCATTTCGAGCCGGAAGCCACTTATTTCGTGCGCGACCGGATCGAGCGCTTCTTCCTCCACAGCTGGTCGCTATCGGTTGAGGCGCAATTCTATCTCGCCTTCCCGCCGCTCGCGCTGCTGCTCCACCGCTTCGGCTGGCTAAATCGTCGCGCGATGGCGGTGCTGATCGCCGCCAGCCTTGCCGCCTATCTGCTGGTCGGTGTCTACAAACCGCGCACCGCCTTTTATTTCTCGTCGCTCCGCGCGTGGGAGTTCCTGGCGGGGGTGCTCGTTGCCGCCGGCCCCGTGGCGGCGATGTCAGCACACCGCGCGGCCATCCTCGCCTTGCTGGGCGCGGCGGCGATGCTGGGAAGCGCCTTCGCACCCATACCCGATGATTTCGTTCCGAGAAGCCTGTGGCAGATATTGTGCGTGACGGGCACCGTGCTCCTCCTCCACGCCAATCTCGCCGCGACTGCCAACCCTGCCGCGCGCCTGCTGTCGCTGGCGCCGGTGCGCGCGCTGGGCCTGATCTCCTATTCGGTATATCTGATCCACTGGCCCCTGCTGAGGCTTGCCGAGAACTGGCATATCTCGCCGCTCCCGCCAACCGGACGGCTATTGGTGTTGCTCGCCACCCTGCCGCTGGCGGTGTTGGGCTGGTTGCTAGTCGAACGGCCCGCCCGGCGCTGGGCGAACCGGCGGAGTACGTCCGCGATCCACGTCTATGGCGCGGCACTGCTCACTACCGCGCTGGTCGTGGGCGCGGCGAGTTGGATCGTCGACAGAAAGGGGGCGCCCGAACGCTTCTCCATCGAGGAGCGCGCCTTGCTCGCGGTTTTCAACGACCGCACGCGTTGCCCCCCGGCGTCGCGCAATGCCGCTTTCGCACCGCAAGGCGCCTGCCTGCTCGGTGACACCGCGCGCGCACCCGATGTCGCGGTTTGGGGTGACAGCCACAGCCGCGAACTGGCGCATGCGCTCGGCCACGAACTTGGCCCCGCAGGGCGCTCGCTCGCACAATATACGTCGTCCGGCTGCCCTCCCTTCCTCGGCGCGGCGATCCGCAGCAAGCCCGAATGCGTGCCCGAAAACGACCGCATCGCCGCGCGCATCGCCGCGACGCCATCGATCAAGACGGTCGTGCTCGCCGCCTATTACGGCCGCTACACCTATCTCGGCGACGAGCGCATGGCTGCCCTCGAACGCAGCGCCGCGCTGATGCGCCGCGCGGGCAAGCGCGTGATCATCACCGGTCCGTTGCCCAAGCCGTCGTACGACGTGCCGAGCGGCCTCGCGCGCCGCGACCGCAACGGGCGGGACCATCTGCCGCTCGGGCAGCGCGAAGTCGATTATCGCCGCGCCAGCGCGTCTACGCGCGCAGCGCTGGATCGGCTAGCTGACGGCGACCGTATCGTCATTGCAGATCCCGGCGCGGCGATGTGCGTCGATGGCGCCTGTCCCTATGTCGTCGGCACCACGCCGCTCTACATGGACGATAACCATCCCTCGGTCGCGGGTGCGGAACGGATCGCGCACGCGATATTGCCTTTGCTGGCGCCGCGCTGACGCCGCTTCCTCCCGACGCCAAAGCTGTTTATCCCTGCGACATGGTTTCGACGATCACCCGCCACCTCGCTCCGCTCCTTGCATGTATAACGCTGTCGGGCTGCGTGAGCGCGGTCGATTACGGCAAGGTCCGTCACGCCGACTATGTCGCCGACCCGCGCTGCACCGCGCAGCCCGGTGCAGTCGTCGACGAGGCCGCCTTGCCTTTGTTCTTCGCGACGAGCCGGTTGCCCGATTGCCGGAGCCCCGACATCCGCCTGCTCACCCATCGCGGCGACCATGTGCGCTACGGCCGGTTCGGCCTGCCTCAGGAAACCATGGTGGGCGGCAAGAAGCGGCTGCTGACCCCGATGGCGTTCCAGGCGCCGGGCGACTGGTGGAAGGCGCTGCAGGCCGAAACCGACCGGCGGCAGGGGCGCGTGCTGCTCTACGTCCATGGCTATCGCGAGAGTTTCGAAACCACGTCGAAGGACGCGGCGCAGATCGCGCGGATGACGGGCTTCGACGGGCCGGTGGTCGAATATAGCTGGCCGTCGCAGCACGACCTGCTCGGCTATGCGGTCGACGAAACCAACATGTATCACGACGTCCGCAATTTCCGCGACTTCCTGAAAACGATGGCCGAACAGCCTTGGGTCAAGGAGATCGTCATCGTCTCGCACTCGCTCGGCGCGCGGCTCGTGATCCCGGCGGTCTCCTATGTCGACCGGTCGTCGAGCAGCGCCGACAGCAGCAACATCTCGAACATCATCCTCGCCTCGCCCGACATCGACCGCGAGACCTTCGAGCGCGACATCGAAGAGGAGGTGCTCGCCGCGCGCCGCGTCGCGCGCGACCGGCGGATCACCGTCTATGTTTCGGGGCGCGACAAGGCGCTCGCGGCGGCGCGCACGCTGCACGGATATCCGCGGCTCGGTTCCCCCTATTGCTTCGATCCGTTCGAGGCGGCCGACCTCAAGGCCAAGGGCCTGCCGGTCCGCTGCTATGCCGCCGCGGTCCCCGGCCTCACCATCGTCGACACCACCGACGTGTCGCGCGGATCGACGGGGCACAGCAACTTCCTGCGCAGCGCGGTAGCCTGCCGCGATTTCGTCGATGTCGTCGCGGGCAAGCGCAGCCGGCCCGAACGCGTCGCGACGCCATTTCCGCATGTGTTTCGTCTGGCGCCCGATCCGGCAGCGCCGAAGGAACAGGATGAGGCGATCTGCAACCGCACCCCGCTGGAGATCCTGCAGTAGGCGCTCAGCCGAAGCCGCACATGATCGCGATGCCGGTGAGCCAGACGACCGGCCCCTCCCCCTTCCACAGCCACAGGCCACCGACCGCGACGAGCGCGAACAGCGCGAGCGCCACCCAATCCTGTCGCGCGAGCCTCATGCGGCTTGCAGCCGTTTGACCGGCGCGTCAGCGATCGGCAGGTGGACGATCCCGGCGAAGAGGCCGAGCGCGATCGCAAAACCCCACGCCACATCGTAACTGCCGGTCGCCTCGAAAATCACCCCCGCCGTCCACGCGCCGAAGAAGCTGCCGACCTGATGGCTGAGGAACACGATGCCATAGAGCATCGAGAGGTAGCGGATGCCGAAAACGCGCCCGACGATCCCGCTGGTCAGCGGCACGGTGCCGAGCCACAGGAAACCCATCGCCCCCGCAAAAGCCAAAGCGCTCGCGTGGCTCAAAGGCAGGAAGAGGAAAAGCGCGATCACCGCCGAGCGCGCGACATAAAGCGCCGACAGCACATATTTCTGCCGCAAAACGTCGCCGACGCGACCGAAGAAGTAAGAGCCGAAGATGTTGAACAGCCCGACCAGCGCTAGCACCTGCCCGCCGATTTCGATCCCGAGCCCCTTGTCGTCGAGATAGGCGGGCATGTGGGTGGCGATAAAAGCGATGTGAAAGCCGCAGACGAAGAAACCCGCATTGAGCAGCCAATAGCCGCGGTGAGCGGCCGCCTCGCGCAGCGCCTCGCGCGCGTTTTGCTCAACCTCCGCTGCCACGCCGGGGCTGGCGTCGGTGCGCCCTGCGACCCCGATCGCAAGCAGCCCGCACAGCGCGACCAACCCCGCCATGATCCACAAGGTCTCATGATAGCCGATATCGCGGAGCAGCATCGAGGCGAGCGGCACCATCAGGCATTGGCCGAGCGATCCCCCTGCGGTGACGATACCGAAGGCACCGCTGCGCTTTTCGGGCGGCACCACCCGCCCGACCGCGCCGAGCACGACGACGAAGGTCGTCGCCGACTGCGCCATGCCGATCAGCAGGCCGAAGCTGATGTGCAGCCCGATCGCGTCGGTCGCGAACGCCGCGCCGACCAGCCCCAGCGCATAGAGCAAGGCGCCCGCGAGCACGACGCGCCCCGCGCCATGCTTGTCAGCGAGCGCGCCGACGAAAGGCTGCACCAGCCCGAACAGCAAATTCTGCAGCGCCATCGCCAGCCCGAAATCCGAGCGGCTGATCCCGATGTCGATGCTCATCTGCGGCAGGAACAGGCCAAAGCTCTGGCGCACGCCCATCGCCAGCGTGACGATGAAGGCCGCGCAGAGGATGACGATCCAGGGCTGTTTCATGGGGGCGATTGCGCGGGAAGCCATGGGGTGCGGATGCTCATGCGATCCAGCCGGGTCAAGCGAGCATAGCTATCTTCCCCCCAAGACCAAAGCTGGTTAGAGCCGACTCGCAATGACCACCTCTTCCCCCCTCGACGATTTCAAGGCCGCGCTGTCGAGCGTGGCGCGCGCGGTGACGCGCGATGCTGAGGTCGAGGTCGGCTTCACCGCCGACGCCCCGGCGCAGATCGGCAAGACGATCAAGGTACCGACACCGTCGCGCACGCTGCCCGCCGAGCAGGTCGCCGAGGCGCGCGGGTTCGCCGACGGCTATGCGCTGCGGATGAAGCATCACAGCGAAAAGCTCCACGCCGCAGCGCGTCCCGGCGAGCCGCTCGCCGCCGCCGCTTTCGATGCGATGGAGCGCGCGCGGATCGAGGCGCTGGGCGCGCGCAACATGGACGGCATGCGCGCCAATTTGTCGGCGAGCCTCGCCATGCGGATGCGGTCGGACCCGATCGCGCGCGCGCAGAGCCGCGACGACGTCCCCGTATCCTCGGCGCTCGAACTGATGCTGCGCGAGGCGCTGACCGGCGAAGCGCCACCGCCGGGGACCGAAAAAGGGCTCGGGCTGATCAGCGACTGGATCGCCAAGCAAGCGGGCGGCGACATCACCGCGCTCGCGATGCTCGTCGACGATCAGGCGGCCTTCGCCGAGACCGCGAAGCTCGCGCTGCGCCACCTCGACCTCATCTATGGCGACGAGCCGATGGACGAGGGCGCCGAGGACAGCGGCGACGAGGACCAGAGCGAGGCCGAAGAATCGCAGGACGAACAGGAAAGCGAGGAAGGCGGCAGCAGCGAGCAGCAGGTCGACGCGCGCGCCGAGACCGCAGGCGACCAGGCCGACGACGGCGACAGCGATCCCGACGCGCAGGAAATGGAAGCCGACGGCGAACCCGAAATGGGCGGCGAAGGCGATGAGGGGATGCTGCCGGTGCGTCCCAACCGACTGCCGACCGACGTCCCCGATTTCAACTATGTCCGCTTCACCGAAAAGCATGACGAGATCATCGCCGCGACCGAGCTCTGCGACGCCGACGAGCTTACCCGGCTGCGCGCCTATCTCGACCAGCAGATGCAGCATCTGCAGGGCGCGGTGACCAAGCTCGCCAACCGGCTGCAGCGCCGGCTGATGGCGCAACAGAACCGCGCCTGGGATTTCGACCAGGAGGAAGGCCAGCTCGACGCCGCGCGGCTTGCGCGCGTCATCGTCTCGCCCGGCCAGTCCTTGAGCTACAAGATCGAGCGCGACACCGACTTCCGCGACACCGTCGTCACCCTGCTGATCGACAACAGCGGTTCGATGCGCGGCCGCCCGATCAGCATCGCCGCGATCAGCGCCGACATCCTCGCGCGCACGCTCGAACGCTGCGGCGTGAAGACCGAGATTTTGGGCTTCACCACCCGCACCTGGAAGGGCGGGCAAAGCCGCGAGGACTGGCTCGCCGCGGGACGCCCGCCGCACCCCGGCCGCCTCAACGACCTGCGCCATATCATCTACAAGCCCGCCGACGAGCCCTATCGCCGCGCACGCAAATCGCTCGGGCTGATGATGCGCGAGGGGCTGCTCAAGGAGAATATCGACGGCGAGGCGCTGATCTGGGCGCACAGCCGCATCGTCAACCGCCCCGAGGAACGCCGCATCCTGATGGTCATCAGCGACGGCGCACCGGTCGACGACAGCACGCTGTCGGTCAACCATGGCGCCTATCTCGACCAGCATCTGCGCCAGGTGATCGAATGGATCGAGAACCGCTCGCCGGTCGAACTGTGCGCGATCGGCATCGGGCACGACGTAACGCGCTATTACAGCCGCGCGGTGACGATCATGGACGCCGAGCAACTGGGCGGCACGATGGTCGAGCAGCTCGCGGGGCTGTTCGACATCGACTAAACGAAACAGGAAAAAAGGGAGCGGCTAGCACCGCTCCCCTTCTGCGTCAGGCCGAACGACGCCCCGGCAAAAACCGGGCGCCGCTTACATCTTCTTGCCGGTCCATGTTTCGGGATCGAACCCCTCAAGCGTATCCCCCTTCGCGCCCGCAGCGATTTCTTCGGCAGTCAGGAACTTGATGGCGACGCCGCCGGCCTTTGTGCTGCCCCAGCTCATGGCGGTGACGTGGCTGTCGCCATATTTGGCACCAATCACTGCGTCCGCGCCGAGCTTTTCGCCGCGTTCCCAAAGCTCATTGTAAATTTTTTGCTGCGACGGTTCCTTGCTGAAGATGGTCGCCTTCCGGACACCGGCGGTCACAACGCCGACGATCTTGTACGGCTTGTCCGTGATGTCATAGGGGAAGACGGGGACGCCCATTTCCTCGTTGACGACCACGTAGGTCGGGTCCTTTTTCTTCGCCAGCGCAGGCGTCGAAATCGCAACGGCCGCGATCGTCACGGCCGCAAGAATCTTGATTCGCTTCATTTTCTGCTCCCCCTTGGATAGGTTTTAATTCGCCTCAGGGCAGGCGCAGGTCAACCAGAATTTATATTGGCAAAACCGCTGGTTCGTGGCCTAAGTCGCGGGCTTGCAAGGGGAGGATCATGGGTTCGATTTACGCGGCGATGACATCAGCTTGGCTGCTGTCCGTAACACATGCAGCGCCTGTCGAAATGCCGCCCGCTTCTGTCGACACGGCGGCCGAGACGGAGGGCGCGATCTCCCAGTCGGATGCCGCTGCGCCAGTTCCGCCAACCGTCATGCTCAAGCGAGATACGCCGATCCATTTCATGGTCGTGTCGGAAGTGACGACCAAGACACATTTGGCAGGGCATCGGTTCAGATTGCGCGTGGACAAGCCGGTGGTCATAGACGGGATTACGATCATCGCCGTCGGCGCCACCGCCTGGGGCGAAGTAATCGCGGCCAAAAAGAGTGGCAATGTCGGCAAGAGTGGTTCGCTCGAAGCGAAACTCCTCTACGTCGAAAGCGGCAACACTCAGATCCCTGTCAGCGGTACGAACAACGCCAAGGGCGCCAGCGGCGGCGGAGAGACGGCGCTGGGGATTCTCGCGCTCGGGCCGCTCGGCCTCTTCGCCAAGGGCAATAATGCGAAGATCAAAGCAGGCGAACTCATGACGGGATTTGTCGAGCAGGACACCCAAATTCCTCGACCGCTCTCGACCGCCCCATGATACGGCCCCGCGCGTCCGTCCTCGGCCTCACCCTGATGCTCGCTCTCCCCGCAGGCGGGCAGGAAAACGTCCGTGCACCGTCGGCCGAACGCTCAGCCGACGAAATGCCCCTGCTTCTGCCAGCGGGCTCGACTATCGAGCTCGTCACCACCAGTGGCATTTCCAGCAGGAAGAACGTCAAGGGCGACCTCCTCTATTTGAAGGTCGCGGCGGCAGTGACCGTCGACGGCGTCACGGTCATACCGCTCGATACCGTCGTCGTCGGCCAACTCGCGCTGGCCGAAGAACGTGGCGCGTTTGGAAGGTCCGGTAAACTCCAGGTCCAATTGCTCTATGCCGAATTGCCCGGCGGAACCGTTCGGGTAAGCGGCGCGCTCGAGGCCAAGGGCAAGCGTGGTGCCGACGATGCCGCCGGTACTGCCGCCGCGTTCCTCGTCCTGCCGTTCTTGGCCACCGGGCGTAGCGCCGATATTCCTGCCGGATCGGAAGTGTCGGGTCGTTTGGACCGCGATCTGAGGATCGACAAACGGTAATCACGGGGGTCGCCCACATGCAGGTGACAACCCCTTTCGCTCTCGTTACAACCGCTTCCCGATGCAGCAGGGACTCGCGGCCTGACGACGAGTGCCCCTGTATTGAAACAAGTGTCGAGGGTCGCCGGCACGGACTTGGGGCCGCACCGATGGGGTGCATGGCTGAGGGGGCGACTGTCACATGAAAAAAGCATCCGACCTGTTCATCGAATGCCTGGAGGAAGAAGGCGTCGAATATATTTTCGGCGTTCCGGGTGAGGAAAATCTCGACTTCCTCGACAGCCTGTCGCGGTCGACCAAGATCAAGCTGATCCTGACGCGCCACGAACAGGGTGCGGGCTTTATGGCCGCGACTTACGGTCGCCACACCGGCAAGACCGGCGTCTGCCTCGCGACCCTCGGCCCCGGCGCCACCAACTTCGTCACCGCCGCCGCCTATGCGCAATTAGGCGGCATGCCGATGATGATGATCACCGGGCAAAAACCGATCAAGAAGTCGAAGCAGGGCCGGTTCCAGATCCTCGACGTCTGCTCGATGATGTCGCCGATCACCAAATATACGCACCAGATGGCCTCGTCGGACAATATCCCGAGCCGCGTGCGCGAAGCCTTCCGCCTCGCCGAAGAGGAAAAGCCCGGCGCGGTGCATATCGAATTGCCCGAAGACATCGCCGACGAGCATACCGACAGCCATCCGATCAAGCGCAGCCACAGCCGCCGTCCGACCGCTGACGTCAAATCGATCCGCGAAGCGGTCAAGGCGCTCGAAAATGCCAAGTCGCCCGTCCTCGTCATCGGCGCCGGCGCCAATCGCACGATGACGAGCCGCATGCTGCTGCAGTTTATCGAAAAGACCGGCATCCCTTTCCTGACGACGCAGCTCGGCAAGGGCGTGATCGACGAGCGGCATCCGAAATTCCTCGGCTGCGCGGCGCTGTCGGCGGGCGACTTCGTCCACCGCGCGGTCGAAGCCTCGGACTGCATCGTCAACCTCGGCCACGACGTGATCGAAAAGCCGCCCTTCTTCATGAAGGAGGATGGCCCGACGGTGATTCATATCTCGAGCAAGACGGCAGAGGTCGATCCGGTCTATTTCCCGCATATCGAGGTTATCGGCGATATCGCCAATGCCGTGTGGCAGATGAAGGAAGACATCGTCCCCAGCGGCAGCTGGAAATTCGATCATATGCTGAAGTTCCGCCAGGGCGAAGTCGACCATACCGCGCCGCTCGCCAAGGACGAACGCTTCCCGATCTTCCCGCCGCACCTCGTCCAGTCGATCCGCGACGCGATGCCCGACGACGGGATCATCTGCCTCGACAACGGCGTGTACAAGATCTGGTTCGCGCGCGGCTACACCGCCTATCGCCCGAACACCGTGCTGCTCGACAATGCGCTGGCGACGATGGGCGCGGGCCTGCCGTCGGCGATGATGTCGTCGATGGTCTATCCCGACCGCAAGGTGATGGCGATCTGCGGCGACGGCGGCTTCATGATGAACAGCCAGGAAATGGAGACCGCGGTTCGCCTCGGCCTCAACATGACGGTGCTGATCCTCAACGACAACAGCTATGGCATGATTCGCTGGAAACAGGCGAATATGGGCTTCAAGGATTGGGGCCTGACCTATGGCAACCCCGATTTCGTCAAATATGCCGAAAGCTATGGCGCGCACGGCCACCGGGTCGAAAGCGCCGCGCATCTGAGGGAACTGCTCGCGCATACGCGTGATACGCCGGGCGTGCATCTGATCGACTGCCCGGTCGATTATTCGGAGAACGACCAGATCCTGAACATCGACATCAAGAAGCTGTCGAAGGAAATGTAAGCCGATAGCCCCTCCCCTTCAGGGGAGGGGTTGGGGTGGGGGCTGAGGCCTCGCGCCACCCCGATGGCCCCACCCCCGAGCCCCTCCCCTAAAGGGGAGGGGGGAGTGTCATGATGAAACTCAAGGACGTCTACCCGCTCTACCTCAACAACAAGGCGGTGCAGCCGAACACCGACCTCGAGGTGATCGACAAATATACCGGCGAGGTTGCGTTCCGCACCGCGCTCGCGACCCCCGATATCATCGACGAGGCGATCGCCGGCGCCGTGCGCGCGGCCGAACCGATGGCGCGGCTTGCGAGTTTCGAGAAGCGCGATGTGCTCACGCATTGCGTCACGCGCTTTCAGGAGCGGTTCGACGAACTCGCTTTTGCGCTGTGCGTCGAGGCCGGCAAGCCGATCGCCGATGCCGAAGGCGAGGTCAGCCGCCTGATCGACACCTTCCGCATCGCCGCCGAGGAAGCCGTGCGCAACTATGGCGAGATCCAGCCGCTCGACATTTCGGCGCGCGCCAAGGGCTATATGGGGATGTGGAAGCGCGTGCCGATCGGCCCGTGCAGCTTCATCTCGCCGTTCAACTTCCCGCTCAATCTCGCCGCGCACAAGATCGCGCCGGCGATCGCGATCGGCTGCCCCTTTGTGATGAAGCCCGCGTCGATGACGCCGCTCGGCGCGATCATCATGGGCGAGGTGCTCGCCGAATGCGACATCCTGCCCGAGGGCGCGTTCAGCATCCTGCCCGCCAGCCGCGCCGGTGCCGACCTGTTCACCACCGACGAGCGGCTGAAACTCCTCTCCTTCACCGGCTCGCCCGGCGTCGGCTGGGATCTGAAGGCGAAGGCGGGCAAGAAAAAGGTCGTGCTCGAACTCGGCGGCAACGCCGCGGTCGTGGTCGACAAGGACGCCGACCTCGACCATGCGCTCGCGCGGATCATCTTCGGCGGCTATTACCAGTCGGGGCAAAGCTGCATCCACGTCCAGCGCGTGATCATCCATGAGGATATCTACGACAGCTTCCGCGACATGCTCACGGCGAAGGTCAAGACGCTGAAATCGGGTGATCCCAAGCTCCATGACACCTTCATCGGACCGATGATCTCGGTCAAGGAAGCGCAGCGTCTGAAAGGCTGGATCGACGCCGCGGTGGCGGCGGGTGCCACCCTGCTCGCGGGCGGTGGCTGCGAGGGCAATATGCTCGAGGCTGCATTGCTGGAGAATGTTCCGCGCGACGCCGATGTGGTGGTCGAGGAAGCGTTCGGCCCCGTCGTCATACTGTCGAAATTCGCGAAGTGGGACGAGGCGCTGGCGGAAGTCAACGACAGCAAGTTCGGGCTGCAGGCCGGGCTGTTCACCAGCGATCTGCACAAGGTGCTCGAGGCGTGGGACCATCTCGATGTCGGCGGCATCGTCGTCAACGACGTGTCGAGCTACCGCGTCGACAACATGCCCTATGGCGGGGTGAAGGACAGCGGGCTCGGCCGCGAAGGCGTGCGGTTCGCGATCGAGGATATGAGCGAAATCCGCAATCTGGTGATCCGGCGGGTCTAGTGCCTTCCCCTTCCCCTTCCCCCTTCCCCCTTCCCCCTTCCCCCTTCCCCCTTCCCCCTTCCCCCTTCTTCCCCCTTCCCCCTTGATGGGGGAAGGATATGGAGCCTTGGCCGCAAAGCGGCCTAGGCGTAGTTGGATGGGGGTGATGGTGCGTCCTTGCACCGCTCGCGTCGGGCCGCGACCGCACCCCCACCGCTGCGACTAGGCGGCAAGCCGCCAAGTCTCGCTGCCTCCCCCATCGAGGGGGAGGGATAGGTGCCCCTCTGTCTTGCCGTCACCGAACTGCCGCCAAACTTTCTCCGAACTGTCGCGGCTTCGATTCCCGCGCTGTAACAAAACTCCTGTCTAGGCCGTGAGCAGCAAAGGCTGCTTTCGGAGCATGACATGGCGTCGATTTCCACCCTGCCGATCCCCGCCCGTTTCCCCGACCCCTTCACCACCGACCCGCATATTCCCGAGCGCGTCATCGGCGAGCGGCGGAGCTATCGGACGGTGTGGGTCAGCGACATCCATCTCGGCACCCGCGGCTGCAACGCCGCAATGCTCATCGATTTCTTCGACCATGTCGATTGCGAGACGCTCTATCTGGTCGGCGACATCATCGACGGCTGGCGCCTCAAGAAGCGCCATTTCTGGCCGCCCGAGCATAATGACGTCGTGTGGCGCGTGCTCAAGCGCGCGAAGCGCGGCACGCGCGTCGTCTATGTCCCCGGCAACCATGACGAGATGATCAAGCCCTTCGACGGCTTCGATTTCGGCGGGGTCGAGATCCGCCGCGAGGCGATCCACGAGACCGCGACGGGCAAAAAATTGCTCGTCGTCCATGGCGACGATTTCGACGCGGTGATGCTCGCGCACCGCTGGCTCGCCTTCGTCGGCGACGCCGCCTACACCGCGCTGATGAAGTGCAACGTCGCGGTCAACGCGGTGCGCAAGAAGCTCGGCCTGCCCTATTGGTCGCTGTCGATGGTCGCCAAACACAAGGTCAAGAATGCGGTCCAGTTCATCGGCCGTTACGAGGAAGTCGTCGCCCATGCCGCTCGCTCGCGCGGGGTCGACGGGGTGGTGTGCGGCCATATCCACAGCGCCGAGATGCGCGAGATTGAGGGCGTCGATTATTATAACGACGGCGACTGGGTCGAAGGCTGCACCGCGCTGGTTGAACATCACGACGGCACGATGGAAATCCTGCACTGGGCGCAGGAAGTCGTGCAGCGGATCGCTCCGGCGCAGCTGTCGCTGCCCGCTCCGGCACGGGCGGCCTGATGCGGATCCTGATCGTCAGCGACGCGTGGGAGCCGCAGGTCAACGGCGTGGTCCGGACGCTACAGGCAACGATCGGCCAATTGCGCAGCGCGGGGCATGAGGTCGGCGTGATCTCGCCCGACCTGTTCCGATCGGTCCCCTGCCCCTCCTACCCCGAAATCCGCCTCGCCCTTGCGGGCTGGCGCACGGTCGGGCGGCATATCGCCGCCTTCGCGCCGGAGGCGATCCATATTTCGACCGAGGGGCCGCTCGGCATGGCCGCGCGGCGCTGGTGCATCCGCAACCAGTTCCCCTTCACCACCGCCTATCACACGCGCTTCCCCGAATATGTCGCGGCGCGGCTACCGCTGTCGCCCGCCTTTGTCTGGCGCTTCATCCGCTGGTTCCACCGCCCCGCCCGCCACATCATGGTCGCGACGCGCAGCCTCGCGCGCGAACTCGCCGGCCAGGGGCTCGGCCAGACGATGCTGTGGGAACGCGGGGTCGATCATGACCTGTTTTGCCCCGACCGCGCACCGCATCCGGCGTTCGCCAACCTCGCGCGCCCGATCCAGCTCTATGTCGGCCGCGTCGCGGTCGAAAAGAATATCGAGGCTTTTCTCGACACCGACCAGCCCGGCACCAAGGTGATCGTCGGCGACGGCCCGGCCCTCGCCGAACTGCGCGCGCGCTATCCGGCTGCGCTGTTCCTCGGCAAGCAGACCGGCGCAGCGCTGGCGTCGGCCTATGCCGGCGCCGACGTCTTCGTCTTCCCGAGCAGGACCGACACCTTCGGCCTCGTCATCATCGAAGCGCTGAGTGCGGGTACGCCGGTCGCCGCCTATCCGGTGCCCGGTCCGGCCGACATCGTCCGCGATGGCGCGGGCGCGCTCGACGCCGATCTCGACGCGGCGATTGCCGCGGCACTGACCTGCAATCGCACCGACGCGGCGGCGCTCGGCGCGCGCTACAATTGGTCCGCCTGCACCGCGCAATTCGCGAAGGCGCTGACCTTCGTCCCCGCGACCGCCGCCCCGAAGGGCGCCGCACTCGGCACCACCATTCTCTCGGCATGAGCCCCTTCCCCCTCGATGGGGGAAGGATATGAAGCCTTGCGCCTTTGGCGCTAGGCGAAGTTGATGGTGCGTCCTTGCACCGCTCGCGTCGGGCCGAGAACGCACCCCCGCCGCTGCGACTAACGAACAAAGTTCGCAAGTCTCGCTGCCTCCCCCATAAAGGGGGAGGACGAAGAGGTTAAAAAGCCTTGCGCCACTCCAGCTCGATGTAGCGGCCCAAGGGGTCGATATAGCCCGGCTGGTAGTTGAGCGGCACCGCGCCATTACCGTCGGTGATCTTGCGCTGCGCGTCGAAGATATTGTCGACCGCGAGGCGCAGGCGCGAGCCCTTGAGGAAGGGCATCTTCTCGAGCAGCTTGGGCTTCTGGTTGAAATCCATGAAGACGCGCAGGTTGAAGGTCGCGAGATCGCCGAAGTTCAGGTCGCCCGCCGTCCCGCCGGTCACGGTGCTGCCGCTGTCATACTTCGCGCTCACGCGCACGCCGAGGCCCTTGTTGAAGACGCCGCCGTCGAGCTCGAACAGATGGCGGTTGCTGCCGCCGCTGCTGCCCGTTGCCGAACCGTCGAGCAGGTCGAGTTCGGGCACGCCGGGGCGGATCAGCACCGTGTCGGTCAGCTTGAGCGTGTGATAGAGCGACACCTGCCAGCGCCCGCCCTGCGGACCGCCGAACATGCCTCCGGGACCGCCCGGACCACGCCCGCCGCCGCCCGCGCGCGGACCGCCACCGCCGCGGCCGCCCGGACCGCGCTGCGCACCCGGCCCGCCTTCGCCGCCCGGCGGACTCCCGCCCGCGCCTTCGGACCGCGCGCCGCCGGGGCCACCGGCACCGGGACCGCCCTCCTGCTTCTGGCCGAAGCTCTTGCCAAAGTTGAAGCCCCAGCGGATCTGGGAATTTTCGGTCCGGTCGTAATTGACCGGCCGCTGGTCGAGCGCGATCAGCACGCCGTTCGCGTCGCGCGTCACGCGATCGGGAAAGGCCGCCTCGATCTCGGGGGTCAGCAGCGGGAAGCTGTTCGCCGTGTCATAGCTTTTGTTGCGGTTGTAGTTGATCGAGAAATTCAGCCCCTCGATCATCGGCGGCGACCAGTTCAGCCCCAGCTTGAGGTCGCGGCGCTGCTCGGCGAGCAGGGCGGGATTGCCGCCGGTCGTCGTCGTGATCTGCACCGTCTGGCCGGTCGAGAAATCATAATAGGTCACTGCGGGTGTCACCAGCGGCGCAGCGCCGAGTTGCTGGATGCCGGGCGCCGCCTCGTCATTGTTGAAGCTCGCGACGACCGACAGATTGTCGGTGATGCCCCAGTTGACGTTCGCGCCCCAGCTCTTGAGTGCGGCAAAATCACTGGGGTCCTGATATTGGCCGCTTAGCGTCAGCGACACCCGGCCGATGCCACCACTGCCATATTCCGGATCGAGCAGCGGGATGGTGAGCGACCCGAGCACGCCCGGCAGGTCGCGTGCGAGGTCGGTGTTCACGGTCGCCAGCGCGGTTTGCGACCGGCTGTTGAAGCGCAGCCCCGAATAGCTTGCGGTCGCCGACAGGCGGATCGGCCCCGCCCAGCCATCGCCGAGGCCGCCCGAAATATTGGCATTGCCGCCGAAGGTCTGCTGGCTGCTGTCGAAACGGTCGCGCGCGCCGCTGATGCGGTCGGTGAAAATCAGCGAGTCGGCATCGGCGTAATTGGCGCCCGCGGACCAACGCCAGTCACCGATCATGCCATTGACGCTGGCGGTGGACGCGAGGTTACGGCTGCGGCTGTCGCGCATCAGCGGATCGGTGACGCCGCCCACCCCAGGTCCGAGCAGCGACAGGCTGTCGGTCTGGTCGAACCGCACATTAAGCGACGCATCTGTCAGCTTGTTCAGGCTGCGCTGGACCGTCGCGTCGATCTTGTAGCTGTCGGTCGCCGGCAGCAGGCTGCGCGCGGGTGCCTCGGCGGCCTGCGCCGCGGTGTCATAGTCGAGATTGCGCTCGCTTTCGCGGAGCATCGTCGCATGTTCCCAGCCGGCGTTGACGTTCACGCGGCCATTTTCGCCGATCATCAGGAAGCTTGGCTCAATCTCGCTCTGGAAGCGCCCGCCCTGCGTGGGAATGCCGCCCTCGGCCTCGACCGTGATCTGGCGAAAATTGGGCTTGAGCACGAGGTTGACGACGCGCTCGTCGGCCGAATAGCCATATTGCAGCGCGACTTCCTCGGGGAATACCTCGACCTTGGCGATCGCCTCGGGGGGCAGGTTGCGCACCTCGCCAAAGCCGCCGACGCGGCGCCCGTTGACGAGGATGATCGGCCGCCCGCTGCCGCGCCCGCGGCCCGAGCGCGTCTGCGGCGCGAGCGCGGTGAGCAGCTCTTCGACGTTCGAGACGCCATAGCTGGCGATCGCGGCTTCATCGAGTTCGGCCTCGGCGGTGAAATCGGTGTCAAGCTGTCCGGCAAGGCGCGGCGCGGTGACGACGATCTCGTCCTCATAACCGTCGTCGTTGCTGCCCTGCGGATCGACCGCGGTGACGTCGACCGGCTGGTCGGCGGCCGCGACGGCGGCGATCGCAACCGGATCGCCCGCAGTTTCGGCCATCGCCGGGCAAGCGAGCGATGCGCCTGCCGCGAGCAGTGCGGCCTTGACCGACAGCGAGGAGGACATTTTCTGCATGGGGGGAAGAGCCTTTTTCTTTTATCTTTGTCTTTGTTTAGCGAAGCGGGCTGAACCCGCCCTGACGTCCAGCTGCTCCGGCCGTTCAGCTAGGCGGCGTTTGTCGCAACAATATGGCAGTGCAACAAAAGTTCCACGAACGGCCATTAGGGGCCGCCCGACAGCAGTCCCATGCTCGAACGAAAAAGGGGTGCCCCGACGGGACGCCCCTTTTTCTGTGGCCGGAACTACTGGACACAAACGGGACGCCTCCTTAGGTGGCGCCATGTCCATACAACCTCCCGAATCCATCCTGATCGTCGATTTCGGGTCGCAAGTGACCCAGCTGATCGCCCGCCGCGTCCGCGAAGCCGGGGTGTACAGCGAAATCGTCCCCTTCACCCAGGCCGAAGCCGCGCTCGAGCGCATGAAGCCGATGGGCGTGATCCTGTCGGGATCGCCCGCCTCGGTCCCCGACGAGGGCAGCCCGCGCGCGCCGCAGTCGGTGTTCGACAGCGGCCTGCCGGTCCTCGGCATATGCTATGGGCAGCAGGTCATGAGCGCCCAGCTCGGCGGCCGCGTCGAACCCGGCGGCGCCGATGGCGAACGCGACGGCGAGTTCGGCCGTGCCTTCCTGACCGTCACCGAACCCTGCGTGCTGTTCGACGGATTGTGGGAGGTCGGCGAACGCCACCAGGTGTGGATGAGCCATGGCGACAAGGTGACCCAGTTCGCGCCCGGTTTCCGCATCGTCGCGGTCAGCGACGGCGCGCCCTTCGCGCTGATCGCCGACGACGAACGCCGCTATTATGGCACGCAGTTCCACCCCGAGGTCGTCCACACCCCCGACGGCGCCAAGCTGATCGCGAACTTCGTTCGTCACGTCTGCGGCTGTTCGGGCGACTGGACGATGGCCGAGTTTCGCGCCACCAAGATCGCCGAAATCCGCGCGCAAGTCGGCGACAAGCGCGTGCTGTGCGGCCTGTCGGGTGGCGTCGACAGCGCGGTCGCCGCGGTGCTGATCCACGAAGCGATCGGCGAGCAGCTCACCTGCGTCTTCGTCGACCATGGCCTGCTGCGCATGAACGAGCGCGAACAGGTCGAGCGCCTGTTCCGCGACCATTATAACATTCCGCTCGTCGTCGTGGATGCCGAGGAACGCTTCATGGCGGGGCTCGCCGGGGTCACCGACCCCGAGGCGAAGCGCAAGTTCATAGGCGGCGAATTCATCAACGTCTTCGACGAGGAAGCGCAGAAGCTCGGCGGCGCCGACTTCCTCGCGCAAGGGACGCTCTATCCCGACGTGATTGAATCGGTCTCTTTCACAGGCGGCCCGAGCGTCACGATCAAGAGCCATCACAATGTCGGCGGCCTGCCCGCCCGCATGAAGATGGCGCTGGTCGAGCCCTTGCGCGAATTGTTCAAGGACGAGGTCCGCCTGCTCGGCAAGGAGCTCGGACTGCCCGACATCTTCGTCGGCCGCCACCCCTTCCCCGGCCCCGGCCTCGCGATCCGCATCCCCGGCGAAGTCAGCAAGGACCGCTGCGACATCCTGCGCAAGGCCGACGCGGTCTATCTCGAGGAAATCCGCAACGCCGGCCTCTACGATGCCATCTGGCAGGCCTTTGCGGTACTGCTGCCCGTCAAGACCGTGGGCGTGATGGGCGATTACCGCACCTACGACCATGTCTGCGCGCTGCGCGCCGTGACCTCGACCGACGGCATGACCGCCGACATCTATCCTTTCGACGCGAGCTTTCTGTCGCGCTGCGCGACGCGCATCATCAACGAGGTGCAGGGCATCAACCGCGTCGTCTATGACTATACGTCGAAGCCGCCGGGCACGATCGAATGGGAATAGAGGTACTGTGGCGCAAGCCACCTCTATCTTCCTCACTGCTTGATCGGATATCCTCCATATTTGATAGTCTGGAGCCGATCCAAGTTCCGCGTGGAGAAGCTGTAAATTTCCTTTCTCAGTAAGCGTGCTCGAGCGCAGAATAAGAACATCTGGCGCAGTTGCCGCCAGCAGCTTCTCGAAAGAAAATCGGCTTGCTGATACCGAACCGCGACAACGCACACCGTCCGGTCCGCACCCATCATGGTGTCGCACTCGGCGACGTCCCGAATGCGACGCTTACCGAAATCAGCAGCCCAACTTACGGCGGGCTTGTGCGATCATAACTGTTTTGCCGACTTGGTCGGGCGAAACTTGCGCGGGCCCAGATCGGGTGGTGGCGCAACTTTGGCCCGTCCTTGCGAAAGCAGACATGAGACGCCGTTCCAGCGTTGTATGCACATTTTCGGAATATGACGGCTGAAAACCTAGTTCACCCTCAAAGCATTCGATGGCTTCGACATCGACGGCCACGCGCCCGGTCACCCAGATTGACGCGTGGGATAATAATCCGACATAATCACCCCTGCGCCGCACAAGCGAAGCGGTACCAGCCAATTTTCGTCCCCCCGATACCAAATTGGAGCTGCCGTCGCAGTAGCTGCCATTTACAGGACCCAGACATATCGAGACGCCCACCGAACGGATTGATGCCGCCAGATGTTCGCAGAAGATCCGAAACCGGCGGGTCACGTCGTCGTCATCGCCGCGCCAGGCTTCGAAATAGCTTGCATTGAGTATGCCGGGTCGATGCACGACCGTCGTGCCGCCACTCACCCGCACGAATACGGGCCATCCGCGGCGGGCGCTGGCCAATGCCGCATCGGAGAAGCGAGGCGTCGCCGCGAAACGCCGTGTCGTGACAAGACATTGGCTGTTCGTCCATAACCGCCAGCCGCTGGCGCTGTCACCGCCCCGGAGCAGCGCATCGAGGCGTTGCGAATCCGTGTCTATCGCCGCCGATCCTTCGCCGGCCTCGACCGCCACGCCGGATGCGATCGCCGCGGCCACGCGATGCACGAGCGCATCGTCAGACGGGGACATCAGACAATGCGCGCCGCGACCGCTCCCGCGCGTACCGGGGTTTCCGCCGCAATCTCGATCCGCAACGTCCCCGAAACCGGCGCGATCAGCTCAAAGCTCGATTTCTCGACCATGATCTCACCGATGATCGCGCCTTCGGCAACGGTGTCGCCGTCGGTGTAGAGCCAAGCCGAGATTGCGGCCTCGTCATCGGCGCTCCACAGGCCGGCGGGGATGGTCACATCGGTCATCGCGCGGAAACCTCCATCATCTGGCGCACGGCGACGGTCACCTTGTCAGCGCTGGGCAATACGAAATGCTCCATCACCGGGGTGAAGGGCACGGGGATGTCGGGAAAGGCGATCCGCTGCGGCGGTGCGTGCAGGGCGATACCCGCCTCGCAGACGCTGGCGATGATCTCCGCTCCGACGCCATAGCTGAGATAGTCGTCGTCGACGACGAGCAGCCGTCCGGTCTTGCGCACCGAAGCGCGCACGGTTTCACGGTCGAGCGGCGCGATGCTGATCAGGTCGATCACCTCGGCGGAAATCCCGTCCTCGGCCAATTGCGCCGCGGCATCGAGCGACTGATGGACGGTAAGGCCAAGGCCGACGAGGGTGACGTCATTGCCCTCGCGCACGCATTTCGCTTTGCCGAGCGGGACGACATAATCGCCCTCCGGGGCGTCGGTGATCGACCGCTGGACCGTGCCGAGCCAGCCCATCCCTTGCAGCGCCTTGTGATACATGAAGATAACCGGATTGGGGTCGCGGATCGCCGCGAGCATGAGGCCCTTGGCATCGTGCGCATTCGACGGAATGACGACTTTCAAGCCCGGCAGATGGCCGAAGGTCGCATAAAGCGTCTGGCTGTGCTGTCCCGCGTCGCCATAGCCGCCGCCGACGCTGGTCATCAGCACCATCGGGCAAGTCACCTGGCCGCCGGAGAAATAGCTCTGCTTCGCGGCGAGATTGTAGATCGCATCCATGCAGACGCCGAAGAAATCTACGAACATCAGTTCGACGACCGGTCGCATCCCCGATGCCGCGAGGCCCACCGCCGCGCCGATGAAGGCGGTTTCAGAGATCGGCGTGTCGCGCACGCGGTCGGGCCCGAAGCGGTCGAGCAGCCCCGTCGTCGTGCCGAACACCCCACCGAGCTTCGCAATATCCTCGCCCATGACGAGGACATCGGGATCGCGTTCCATCTCTTGTCCGATCGCCTCGGCGATGGCGCGGGCGATCGTCAGACGGCGCGCCGGACGGGCAATGGTCGCTGTGTCAGGCGAAGACATGGGCAAAGGCCTCCTCGGGCTCGGGATAGGCGGCGGCGCGCGCCGCAGCAAAAGCCGCATCGACAGCGGCGCGGGCATCGGTTTCCGCGCGGTCGAGGTCCACCGCGTCGAAGCCGTCGGCGAGCAGGCGCGCGCGATAGGCGGGAATGGGATCGCGCGCTTTCAACCGCTCGACCTCGCCCTCGGGACGATAGCCCTCGGCATCGCCCATGAAATGCCCCTCGAGCCGGCAGGTTTCGATCTCGATCAGCGACGGTCCCTCGCCGCGCCTTGCGCGCGCAATCGCCTCGCCCGCGACCGCATGGATCGCGTCGGCGTCATTGCCGGGAACGAAATGGCCCGGCATCGCATAGGCCGCAGCACGGTCGGCGTTGCGTTCGACCGCGGTGCAGTCGCGTTTGGCGACCGAAATGCCATAGGCATTGTCCTCGATCACGAAGACGGCTGGAACCTTCCACACCGACGCGAGATTGAGCGCCTCGTGGAACGCGCCCTGATTCGCCGCGCCTTCGCCGAGGAAGGCAAGCGCGACGCTATCGTCGCCCCGAAGTTTGCTCGCCAGCGCCGCGCCGACCGCAGGCCCCAGGCCCTGCGCGATGATCCCCGAACAGGCAAAATTCACCCGTGCATCGAACAGATGCATATGCCCGCCGCGTCCGCCCGACAGGCCGCTGGCCTTGCCGAAAATCTCGGCCGCCATCGCGTCGAGGTCGACGCCCTTGGCGATGGCGACATGGTGTGGGCGGTGCGTCGCGGTGACCGTGTCGTCGGGGCGAAGATGCGCGCACACGCCGACCGCGCAGGGCTCCTGACCATCGGACAGGTGCATCTCGCCCGGCAGCGGTCCCTTCGCCATATTGAACACCGGGCTCTTGCCCTCGAAATAGGCGGGCTTGATCAACGCCTCGAAATACCGGCTCTTGACCATCGTGGCATACATCCACAGCCGGTCGCTCGCATTGCTGGCGCCGCTCATCGCGCGACCCACCCGCCATCGATGACCAGTTCGATCCCGGTCACGAAACGGGCCTCGTCGCTCGCCAGATAGAGTGCGCCCATCGCAATGTCTTCGGGGCTGCCGACCGCGTTCAGCGGACAGAGCGAGGCGACCGCCGCCCAGGGATCTTCGGACGGGATCGACCCTTCGCGCACCCAGCCCTCGACCGCCATTTCGAGCATCGGGGTGCGGATGCAGCCGGGGTGGATCGAATTGCAGCGGATCGGCAGCGCATGCGATGCCCATTCGATCGCCAGGCTCTTGGTCATGTGGCGCACGGCGCCCTTCGACGTGTTATAGGCGAGTTGGTCGGGATAGCCGACCAGCCCCGCGATCGACGAGATGTTGACGACGCTGGCCGCGCCGCTCGCCGCGAGCAGTGATTGCATCGTCCGGCACCCGAGGAACAGCCCGTCGACATTGACGGCCATCAGCCAGCGCCAGTCGGCCAGGCTATGCTCGGTCATCGGCTTGACCAGTTCGACACCGGCATTGTTGACCAGGATCGACAGGCTGCCGTGCGATGCCGCGATATGCCCGGCCGCGGCCGCCCAGTCGTCTTCGCTCGTCACGTCGAGCGCAAGCGCCTCGGCGCCGATCTCATCCGCCAGCGCCTCGCAGCCCGCGACATTGCGGTCCACGGCGATGACCCGCGCGCCTTCGGCCGCCATCGCCCGCGCGATCCCGGCTCCAATGCCCTGCGCTGCGCCCGTGACCAGCGCGACCTTATCTGCGAGCCTGCCCGCCATATCCGTCTCCCATCGTCTTTTTCTCGACCTAGGGGAGCGGACGCCTTCTGACTTGCATCAGAAAGGCGGCTTATTTGGGCAGGAGGGAACCGCCGAGCTCAACCTCCGGCGCTTCGGCCATCGACCGGCGAAAGGCGCGCGGCGAAAGGCCGAAAGCGTCGCGAAACGCATGGCTGAAATGCGAGGCGTCGGCAAAGCCCCGCCGCATGGCGATCTCGGTGATCGAATAGGATGCCATCGCGCGGCTCGCCAGATCGGCGCGCGCCGCATGTAATCGCCGCTCGCGAATCCAGGTGCCGACCGTCACGCCGAACTCTTCGAACAGGCGGTGCAGATAACGCGGACTGAAACGAAACGCCGCCGCGACGCTCGCCGCCGACAGGCCGGGGTCGCCCAGATGCGCGACAATATGATCCTGCACCCGGCCGAGCAGCGCGCGGCGGAAATTGGTGCCGCCCAATTGCTCGGCGTCGGGCCGGAACGCCGCCGCGACCAGTTCCACCGTTGCGCGCAGCACCGCGCCCCGGTCGCGCGGATCGACGGTATCGACGGTGCGGTGAATCTGCCGCAGGTGCGACAGCAAGATGGCGCCCAGTCCCGCGCTGCCGTCCACCGTCAGCCCGCACATATCCTCGATCCCTGGCACGATCGTGCGCGCCATATGGTGCGGGATCATGATCGACAGCTGGTGCAATTGTTCGCTGTTCTGAAACATCGCGGGGCGGGTGCTGTCCCACACCGCAATGGAGTCGCGGCAAACCACCGATTCGTTCCGCCCTTGCCGCAACAGGCTGCGCCCCTCCTCGAAATAGAGCAGGCAGAAATAATCCTCGGTGTCGCGCTTTACATCGTCGGTCGTGCGATAGCCCGTGACCGGGTCGCACAGGATGTCGGTGAAGACGAAATCGTCGATTGCGCGCCGCCGGACCTGCGCCTCATAAGGTTCGCCGCTGCCCTTGCTCAGTCCCCAGTGAAAGTGGGTGCGGTCGAACACCTCCTGGAAACCCGGCAATTGGCGTGGCGGCGGCAAATGCGCCGATGTCCATTTTTCCTCGGTCAGCAGCATGATCTGCCCTCTCTCCAGCACGGTAAGCTATGGCTTTTGCAATGGCGATGCAATCGGTGGGGTGCAGGGGTTCGCGCTCACACAAATATGATTGCGCAGTGACACAAGCGGGCGGAAAAATGCCCGCATTTCCTCTGCCGCGCTGCATGGGGACAGTTCCCGCTCAGCCAAATTTTGCACCGCTCAGACACATGAACGTTGGGGGTCGCCGCGCCTAGAAGAAGGGTCATTGGACGCTCCAACAGAGGGCGCCGCATCCTGGGAGGGGATATATGAGCAGCCGACACAGCCTTTCGCTTAGCACCGCCGCCGCCGTTTCGGCGCTGGCGCTCGGCGCCCCCGCCTTTGCGCAGGACAGCGCCGACGGCACAACATCGGGCGGGGTCGCCGAGATTGTCGTGACCGCGCAGAAGCGTGCACAGAATCTGCAGGATGTGCCGATCTCGGTCACGGCGTTCGACAACACGGCGATCCGCGAAGCCGGCTTTACCAACAGTCTTTCGATCGGCGACCAGGTGCCGAACCTGGAGATCAAGACGTTCGGGGGCGTTCCCAACATCTTCATTCGCGGGGTCGGCAACAATGATTTCAACGCCTCGTCGATCGGCCCGATCAGCATCTATCGCGACGATGTTGTCGTCGCATCGACGGGCAGCCAGATCTTCTCGCTGTTCGACCTGGAGCGGATCGAGGTCGTGCGCGGACCGCAGGGGACGCTGTTCGGCAAGAACACCACTGGCGGCGCGATCCAGTTTTTCTCGCGGCTTCCCGATGGCGAGTTCGAGGGCAACGCCCGCTTCGGCTATGGCCGTTTCAACCTGTTCGAGGGCGAGGCGGCGGCCAGCGTCCCGCTGGCCGAGGGATTGTCGCTGCGCGTCGCCGGGATCGTCCGCCGCCGCGACGGTGAAAAACGAAATCTGTTCAACGGTGAACGCGCGATCAACATCGACGAAGCGGCGGCGCGCGCGATCCTGCGCTGGCAGCCGACGAGCGACACCGACATCCGCCTGACCGTCGGCGGCGGCCGCGATCGCAGCGACTATCTGCAGAACAAGCCGGTGGGGACGATCAACGGCGCCGACCTGTTCGGTTATTCCGACCCCTTTCCGAACGACCCCAATCTGCTGAATTTCAATGGCCAGTCGCGCAATTACAGCAACAATGTCTTCGTCAATCTGAACATCGCGCAAAGTTTCGGCGACTTCACCTTCAAGTCGATCAGCGGTTATGACAAGAGCAGCGTCGACAACCGCGTCGACGTCGATGGCGGCACCAAGCGCGTCGACGAGATTAATTTCCTGACCGACGCCGAGCAGCTGACGCAGGAATTCCAGCTCGCTTATGACAATGGGCCGCTGAATGCGATCGCGGGCCTCTATTATTTTCAGGAAGATCTGAACGCCGACAGCAACGCCGACCTGCTGGGCGAACTGACCTTTGCCCAGGGCGCGCTGCCGCTGATTACCCGCGCGACGCGCAAGAACACCGCCTATGCGATTTTCGGGCAGGCGACCTATGCCTTGCTGCCGACGCTGCGGCTGACGCTGGGCGGACGCTATACGATCGACAAGGTACGCGCGACCCACCGCACCGACCTGATCCCCGGATTCTTCGACGCCAATATTCCGGACGGCACGCCGGTGCCGCTGATCCCGTTCGCGGCGCTGCGCGATACCTATAAATCCTTCTCGTGGCGCGTCGCCGCCGATTTCGATGTTACCGACGACATCCTCGCCTATGCCAGCGTCGATCGCGGCTTCAAGGCCGGCGGGTTCAACCTGGGCATCATGACGAGCATCGATGAACGCACGCAGGTCGATCCCGAATATCTGACATCCTATGAAGTCGGGCTCAAGACGACGCTGTTCGACCGCCGGCTGCGGCTGAACCTGTCTGCCTTTTATTATGACTACAGCGATTTGCAGGTGCTGTCGGTGAACCGGCAGGCGGGCAGCGCGGTGCCGACGCTTGGCCTCGACAATGCGGCCGACGCGACGATCAAGGGTATCGAGGTCGAAGCGACGGCGGCGCCCGCCGACTGGCTGGACATGGGTCTGAACCTTGGCATTCTCGACGCCAAATACAAAAATTACCTGTCGGGCGCGATCGACCCCGTGACCGGCGACCCGCGCGATTTTTCGGGCAACCGGATGCCGGGGGCGCCAAAATTTTCGCTGTCGACCTTTGCGCAGGTCACAGTGCCCGTCGGCCGGTTCGAAACGCGCTGGCGCGCCGAATATAACTACACCGGCAAGAAATATTACAACAATGCCCAGAGCGAGTTGATCAGTTCGGGCGAAGGCTATGGCCTCATCAACCTGCGCGTCGCCTTTGCCGACCCCGATCAGGGGTGGGAACTGGCCGCCTGGGCGCGGAACGTCACCGGCAAGGCCTATATCGTCGATGCCACCGACACCAGCGGCTTTGGTTTCGTGCCCCGCTATTATGGCGAGCGCGCCACCTATGGCGCCGAATTCTCCTTCAAATTCTGATCCCCTTTAGGCGAGTATCTGCACATGCTGGACGAACATCTGACTCCTCCCGCCGCCATGAAATGGGCCCCGATCGCCGACGGCATCGAATTCGCCCTTCTTTATTCAAGCGCCGAAACCGGCCGCTGGACGGTGCTGTTCCGTGCCCAGCCGGGCAGCTTCTTCGGGCCGCATCGCCACTTGGGCGCAGGCGAATATTATGTGACCAAGGGCCGGATGACCTATCGCATGGGCGAAGCCGGTCCGGGCACCTATGGCTATGAACCGCTGGATGTCGTCCACGACCACACCGCCTTTCCCGAATATACCGAACTGCTCTTCACCAACTACGGACCGATTGCGTTCCTGGACGAAGCGGGCGCGATATCGTCGATCCTCGATCACAAATTGCTTGAGGATCTGACCGCGGCCGTGTGAGACCATGAGCGACAATTACCAAGACGCCTATTCCCGCAGCCTCGCCGACCCCGACGCCTTTTGGCTCGAGGCGGCCAGCGCGATCGATTGGATAGATCTACCGCGAACCGGATGGACCGACGATCTGGGCTGGTTCGCGGATGGCACCCTCAACAGCTGTTACAATGCCGTCGACCGTCATGTCGCCGCGGGGCGCGGCGGCGACGTCGCGGTGATCCACGAAAGCCCCGTCACCGGAACGCGGCAACGGATCGACTTCGACACGCTGCTCGACCGGGTGTCACGCACCGCCGGGATTCTGGCGGACCTTGGCGTGGGCAAGGGCGACCGGGTGATCATCTATATGCCGATGATCCCCGAGACGCTGTTCGCGATGCTCGCCTGTGCGCGGATCGGCGCGATCCATTCGGTGGTGTTCGGCGGCTTTGCTGCGCCCGAACTCGCCAAGCGCATCGACGATGCGACCCCGCGCGTGCTGCTGACCGCTTCTTGCGGGATCGAGGGCGGGCGTATCCTGCCCTACAAACCGCTTATCGACCACGCGCTCGACCTTGCGGCACACCGCGTCGAGCATGTCCTGCTGTTGCAGCGCCCGCAATGCACCGCCGACCTGAACCCCGGCCGCGACTACGACTGGGCCGAAGGCTATGACGCGGCCGCCCCGGTCGCCTGCGTTCCCGTCGCAGCGACCGACCCGCTCTATATACTGTATACCTCGGGCACCACGGGCACGCCAAAGGGCGTGGTGCGCCAGAATGGCGGCCACGCCGTCGCGCTGGCCTGGAGCATGCGGCACATCTACGGGATCAAGCCCGGCGAAACTTTCTGGGCAGCATCCGATGTCGGCTGGGTCGTCGGGCACAGCTATATCGTCTATGGGCCGCTGATCGCAGGGTGCACCACCCTGCTTTTCGAGGGCAAACCAGTCGGCACCCCCGACGCGGGGACATTCTGGCGTACGATCACCGACCACGGAGTCGACGTCTTCTTCACGGCCCCCACGGCGATCCGCGCGATCCGTAAGGAAGATCCCGGCGGCGGCTTTATCCGCGATATCGGCACCGGGCGCTTGCGCGCGATGTTCCTGGCCGGCGAGCGCGCCGACCCCGACACATTGCTGTGGGCGGAACAACATCTGGACATGCCGGTGATCGACCATTGGTGGCAGACCGAACTCGGCTGGCCCGCGGTCGCAACCTGCCTCGGTCTCGGAGACGAACGCCGCCGCGCCGGCAGCGCTGGCTTCCCGATTCCCGGTTTCCGGTTTGCGGTGCTCGGCGACGATGGCGCACCCGTCGCTCCCGGTGGGAGCGGCCATATGGTCGTCGCCACGCCGCTGCCGCCCGGCTGCTATTCCTCTCTTTGGAACAATGCCGAGGGTTACCGCCGCGCCTTTCAGAGCTTCGCCGGTCATTATGAAAGCGGCGATGCCGGCCATATCGACGCCGACGGTTTCGTCCACATCATGGGCCGCACCGACGACATCATCAACGTCGCGGGACACCGCCTGTCGACCGGTCAGATCGAACAGATCATCGCAACACATACCGCCATCGCCGAATGCGCCGTCATCGGCGCCGACGACAGGCTGAAGGGCATGGTCCCGATTGCCTTTGCAGTCACCAAGAGCGGCGTTGATATGGGTGACGCTTTGCCGGGCGAGATCGTTTCGCTCGTCCGGCAGGAACTGGGGCCGGTCGCCGCCTTGAAACAGGTGCATATCGTAAATGCCCTGCCCAAGACCCGATCGGGAAAAATCCTGCGCGCGGCCATACGCGGTATCGTCAACGGAGCCGATGTCGGCATCCCGCCGACGATCGAGAATCCGGAATCGCTGTCGAAGATCGCAGAATTGATGCAGTTCCCGCAGCATGCGGCGTCAACCTAAACCGAACATTTTGGCCGGTTGCGGACTTTCGCGTTTCGCGCTCAAACTCCAAAAGCGGACGATGAGACGATTGTTCTCGATGCTGATCGGAATAGATGGAGCGCTAAGGTGGCGGCGCGCATGACGGACACTTCCCACCATAGCGTTGCCCGCTACGCGAGAGACAAGCTCTATGATTCAAAATGATCTTTAATCTGGCGTCAGGACCATTTTGAGCGCGCCGGAATGGCGAGCGTCGAACAGCTTATAGGCTTCGGCTCCCGCACTCAGCGGCAAGCGGTGGGTGACATATTTCTCGGGCTTCAACCGTCCCGACTGGACCAGCGGGAAGAGGGTCGGCAGCTCTTCGGGCACCGAGCAGGTTCCGGCGCGGAAGGTCAGCCCGGCCGCGAAGAAACGTTCGAGCGGGAAGGCATAGCGGCGCGACTGCTGTACCCCGATCACCGACACGGTGCCGCGCGCGCGAACGAGCCGCAGCGCGAGATCGACCGTCTCGTCGCGCCCGACGACCTCGATCGCGCAGTCGAGCTTGCGGCCTTTGGTGGCCTCGCGGATTGTCTCGACCGCTTCGCCGGGGTGGAGTGCGATGGCGCCCGCCTCCTCGGCCAGCGCACGGCGTTCGGCGATCGGGTCGATTGCATAGACGACATGCGCGCCCATCACGAAGGCGCTCTCGACCGCCATCAGGCCGATCGGCCCGAGGCCGATCACCGCGACGCTGCTGCCCGGCACGATGTCGGCATTTCGCGCGCCGAACCAGGCGGTCGCGAGCGCGTCGGTCATCAGCAGCGCCTGCTCCTCCGACACGCCGTCGGGGATCAGCACGGCATTGACGTCGGCAGCGGGCACGCGCACCGCCTCGGCCTGCGAGCCCTGCAGCTTCGCCGACAGGCCGTAGCAGGAGCCCATGCCGAACTCGCAGAGATTGACGACGCCGGCGAGGCACTGGCGGCACGACCCGCAACCGACCGCAGCGGGGATCATAACCTTATCGCCGACCTTTAGCCGCGACACGCCGCGCCCGGTTTCGACGACCTCGCCCACCGCCTCATGCCCGACGCAGAAGCCGACATCTTCGGAAAAACCGTGGCCGTGATAGATGTGCAGGTCGCTGCCGCAGATCGCGCAGGCGGTGACCTTCACGATCGCATCGCGGTCCGACTGCGGCGTCGGGTCGTCCATACTTTCATAGCGGATGTCGTGTGCGCCGTAATAGCGAAGGGCTTTCATTGCCTTTGTTCCCCTTCCCGATCAGCGCCGGTTCGCGGCGACATATTCGGCGATCTTCTGCTTGCCGAGCTGCGACATATGCACTTCCTCGGGCCCGTCGGTGATGCGGACGTAACGGTTGAGCGTGAAGAAGTACGCGATCGGCGTGTCCTCGCTGACCCCCATGCCGCCATGCGCCTGGATCGCGCGGTCGGACACGGTCTGCGCCATCGTCGGCGCGACGACCTTGATCGCGGCGATCAGATCCTTCGCCTGCTTGTTGCCGTAGCGGTCCATCGCGTCGGCCGCCTTCAAGGTCAGCAGCCGCGCCATTTCGACCTCGCAGAAGCTTTTGGCGACGTCCTGGCGGATGCTGCTTTGGTCGGCGAGCTTCTTGCCGAACGCGACGCGGCTGTCGACGCGGCGCGCCATATATTCGAGCGCGCGCTGCGCCTGCCCGACCGCGCGCATGCAGTGGTGGATGCGGCCCGGCCCGAGGCGCCCCTGCGCAATCTCGAACCCGCGGCCCTCGCCGAGGATCAGATTTTCCTTGGGCACGCGGACATTTTCGAAGCGCAGTTCGGACTCGCCGCCCGGCGAATTATAGGATCCGAAGATCGTCTGGTTGCGGACCACGATGACCCCCGGCGTGTCGCGGGGGACGAGGATTTGCGAATGCTGCGCATGGCGCGGGGCGTCGAAGTCGGTCTTGCCCATCACGATGAACAGGTCGCAGCGCGGGTGCATTGCGTTGGAGATCCACCATTTGCGGCCATTGATGACATAATCGTCGCCGTCGGGAATGATCGACAGCTCGAGGTTGGTCGCGTCGGACGAGGCGACCTGCGGCTCGGTCATCACATAGGCCGAGCGGATTTCGCCGGCGAGCAGCGGCTTCAGCCATTTTTCCTGCTGCGCGGGCGACCCGAATTTCGCAAGCACTTCCATATTGCCGGTATCGGGCGCCGAGCAGTTGAACACCTGGCTCGACCAAGGCACGCGCCCGAAGAGTTCGGCGAGCGGCGCATATTCGAGGTTGGTGAGCCCCGGCGAGAATTCTCCATATTCGTGCGGCAGGAACAGGTTCCACAGCCCCTGTTCGCGCGCCTTTTCCTTCAGCGCCTCCATCCCCGGCCATTCCTGCCAGCGATTGTCCTGGTCGTGGACAAAGTCATAATAGGCCTGTTCGTTCGGATAGATATGCTCGTCCATGAAGGCTTCGATCTGCGCGATCAGCCCGGCGACCTTGTCGCTATATTCGAAATTCATCTGTCTGCCTTTCCTGAGAGCATTTTTAGAGCGAGAGCCCGCCATCGACGATGAGCGTGTGGCCGGTGACGTATGAGGCGAGCGGGGAGGCGAGGAAGATCGCCGCGCCTGCCATGTCCTCGGGCGTGCCCATCCGCCGTTGCGGGATGTGGGCGAGCGTGCCTTGCAGCCGCTCGGGATTCTGGGTGGTGACCTTGGTCAGCTTGGTGTCGACAAGCCCGGGGGCGAGGCCGTTGACGCGAATGCCGTCGGCGGCGAACGCCTGCCCCAGCGTCTTGGTCAGGCTGATCGCCCCCGCCTTTGACGCGGCATAAGCGGGGTTGCCGATATTCGCCTTCAGCCCCGAGATCGAGCTGACGATGACGATCGAGCCGCCCGCCTCCGACAACTGCGCGCGACACTTGCGCGAGATGTGCATCAGGCTGTCGAGATTGACCGCCATCACGCGGTCCCAGCCCTCGCGTTCGAACTCGCCGCGGCGATAGACGACGGTGCCCTGGCACAGGATCAGCGCGTCGAGCGAGCCGAACGGCAGCGGTGCCGCCTCGATCGCATCGGGGTCGCCGACGTCGACGCAGGTGTAGCCAAGGCCATTGAGGTCCGATCCGTGGGCCGCGTCATAGTCGCTCGCCGCCGCGCGCGTGCCCCAGACATGGACCTCGGCGCCGCGCAGGCGGAAGCCGTGCGCGATGCCGTTGCCGATCCCGCTCGATCCGCCGACGACCAGCACCCGCCGGCCCGTAAAATCGGTGTCGTCTTTCATCATCATTCCTTCAGCTGATGCGGCGCAGTGCGCGATCGAACAGGTCGAGTGTGTGGGCGTGGAGGCGGTCGCCGGTCTCCTTCGGCGCCTTGCCGGCAGAGGCGCGGGCGTGCGTCCCCTCGAGGATGATCCCGAGCTTGTAGCAGGCGAGTACGACATACCAGTCGAGCGCCGACAGGTCGCGGCCGCTTACCTTGGCATAATGCGCCACCAGTTCGTCGGGGGTTGCGAAGCCCTCCCACGGGGTGACCGCGACATCGGTCGCGCGCGGCATGTCGTCCTCGGGCCAGGTCGCGAGCAGCCAGCCGAGATCGAGCAAGGGATCGCCGATCGTGCTCAATTCCCAATCGACGACTGCGGCGATGTCGCCGCTGTCGGGGCGCACCATGACATTGGCGAGATGGAAATCGCCATGGATGATGCCGGGACGGAAATCCGCCGGGCGGTGCGCGTCGAGCCAGTCGGCGACGCGGTCAACGCCGGGGATCGCTCCGGGGCCGGGCCATTCGGCGAAATCGGCATAGCTTGCGAGCTGCGCCTTCCATCGCCCGACCTGTCGCTCGAGATAATTGTCGGGTTTGCCGAAACCGTCGAGCCCGACCGCGCGATAGTCGATCGCGCCGAGCGCGGCGATCGCCTCGACCATCGACAGGCCGATGCGGTGACGCGCCCGGGCATCGCCCGCGTGGAGCGCGGGCAGACCCTGCGTCGGATTGAAGCCCTCGACGGGCTGCATCAGGTAGAAGGCGACGCTGAGCACATCCTCTTGCGGGCAGGCAGCGACGAGGCGCGGGTGCGGCACCGCGGTGCTGTCGAGCGCGGCGAGCACGCGCGCCTCTCGCCGCATCGTATCGTTCGAATTGGCGCGCGGCACCGGCGGCGGACGTCGCAGCACATAGGAGGCATCGCCGCGGCGAAAGCGCATCAGGATGTTCTGCGTGCCGCCCGACAGCAGGCGCGCATCGGCGATCGGACCCGTGCCGACGCCCTGCCCGTCCATCCAGCGCTCGAGCGCTGCGCGGTCGACTCCCTCGATCATCCTCAACCCTCTTCGTTTATCCATTTGGATAAATGCATTTGACGCATCCCGCTGTCAATGGCAAATGCGCCGCATGGCCCGTGCCCCCTCCACCGCGCATTCCGAGGCGCCGCAGCATCTGAAGGCCGTTGCGCTCAAATTGTTCGCCGAACGCGGGATCGACGGTGTGACCGTGCGGCAGATCGCCGAGGCGGCGGGGCAGAAGAACCACGCAGCGATCACCTATCATTTCGGATCGAAGGACGCGCTGATCCGCGAACTGGTCGTCGACGGTGCACAGGCCATCGACGCGCGCCGCAATGCTGCGCTCGATCGCGCCAAGGCCGACGGCGGCCTGCACAGCGTTGTCGACGTGATGGAGATTTTGGTCGACACCTCGGTCGACCCCGATCCGCCGGCATGGGGCGAATGCTACAACCGCTTCGTCGTCGGCCTGCAATTGTCGAACCGCGCGCTGTTCATGGACGCGCTCGCGGGGCGCTGGAACTCGGGCTATCAGCGCTGCCTCGACGAAGTACGGCGGCTGATGCCCGACCTGCCCGCCGACCTGCTCAACCAGCGCCTCGTGTTCATGGGCGGTGCGATCGGCGGGATATTGGCGGGACGCGAAACCGAGCTCGCCGACCGGTCGCGCGACCATCCGATGTGGTCGCATCCCGACACACTGCGCCGCGTCGCCCGCGCGCTGGCATCGATCATCGAAGACTGATCAGCCGCGCAGTCGAGCAGACTCCGGCGCCCGCATGCGCCATTTCGATCAAGCGTCGCCGTCGCGCTGGCCATATTTTTTGAACGCCGCGATAATCCGGTTCATCTCGTCGGCGTCGAGCAGCTTCGGGCCGCCGATCGCAAGCGTACCGCAATAGACGGCGGCCTGCTCCTCGATTTCCTCGGCGATGGCCATGGCGACGGGCAGCCTGGGGCCGAGTGCGATCAGGCCGTGATTGGCCATCAGGCAGGCGAAACGCCCGTCGAGCGTCTGAACGACGCCCTCGGCCAGTTCCTCGCTGCCGAAAGTCGCATAGGGAGCGACCGGAACGCTCGCCCCGCCGCTGACGGCGACCATATAATGAAGCGGCGGGATCTCGCGATGCGCGCAGGCGAGGATCGTCGAATGGCGCGCATGGCAATGCACGATCGCATTCGCATCGGCGCGGCGCTGATAGAGGCCCATATGCATTCGCCACTCGCTCGACGGGCGTGCCGATCCGTCGGCAACCTGCCCATCGCCATCGACGAAAACCATCAGGTCGGCGGTCAGGCGATCGGGCGTGACGCCCGAGGGGGTGACGAACATCCCCGATCCGAAACGCACCGAAAGATTGCCCGACGTCCCGCGATTGAGACCGCGTGCGTCGAGCGTTTGCATCGCATCGACAAGTTGCTGCCGGGCTTCGCCTTCAGTCATCGGCCTTCTCCCTTCACCGGGGTATTGCGCAGGAACGCCAGCGTCGTTTCATATCCTTCGAGCTTGCCCAGCGTGCCGACGCCCAGCGCGACCTGCGCCGCCACGGCGACCCCGAAACGCAAGGCGTCGACGGGATCGAGGCCGCGCGTCCGGCCCGCGATATATCCCGCGCACAGGCTGTCGCCGCAACTTGTCGTATCGACGGGATCGATCGAATGCGCGGGAACATGGATCTGCCGGTCGGGCAGGATGAGCAGCGCGCCCTCGCCGCCCATCTTGATCAGGCAACCGCCGGCGCCGCGCGCCATGAAATGCGCAGCTCCTGCAACGGGATCATCGGTTCCGGCCAGTTCGCGCACCTCTGCCAGGCTCGGCATGAACAGGTCGACATGCGGCAACAGACCGTCGAGATCGGCCTCTGCGACCGCCGACGGCGCGATCAGGTCGCAGGACGTAAAGGCCCCGCCCGCACGCGCGGCGCACAGCAAGTCCGCTCCCTGCCCCGCCGTCCCCGGAAAACCGACCGCGCCCCAATGGACCGTGCGGGCCTTCGCGGCGGCGGCCTTCATCGCTTCGGTGACGGGGGCAAAGAGGCTGGCGCCGATCATGTGCCAGTTCGGCCGGTCGCCGTTGGGGCGGATCGGCAGCACCGTGGTCGAGGTCGGCCGGTCGCGATCGACCGCCAGCAGGCTGGTGTCGACGCCGGCAGCGTCGAACATCGACCGCACCAGCCCGCCCTGCGGGTCGTCGCCGACCGCCGAAGCAATCGCCGTGCGAAGCCCGAGTGTCTGCGCCACCAGCGCGGTTCCGCCGGCGGTACCGGCGGGCGAGAGCGCGATCGTCTCGACCAATTGTCCCGCCTCGCCTTCCGGGAGCGAGGCGACCGGATGGACCGTGATGTCGATCGTGGTCAGGCCGATCGCGAGCAGGTCGAGCGGCTGTCCCACGGTCAGCTATGCTCCGCCTGCGCCGCTGCCAGCATCACGAGGATCGGATGCGGCTCGAGCGTCGCGCGCCGCGCGGCGACCGCCGCGAAGGCCCCGTCGGCCGCCGCGACGGTGGCGTCGATATCGGCCTCGGTCATCGCGGCGCACAGGAACATATTATGCCAGGGGTGCATGTAGATGCCGCGTGCAAGCATCTCCTCGGCCCAGCCATAACCGACGCGAAAATCGGGATCGTCCGCAAACATGATCTGCGGCATCTGCACCGGGCCGGTCTGGCGCAGCGCGAAACCATGGCTTGCCGCCGCGGCGTCGAGCCCGGCGCGCAGCCGCTGGCCGAGCGCGACGCCATGTTCGATATAGTCGGTCTCACGGATGATGCGCAGCGTCTCGATCGCCGCCGCCATCGGCACCGCCGACAGCCAGAAGGAACCGGTCGCATAGATGGCGCCCGCGCCGTCGCGGCAGCGGTCCGACCCGAGCAGCGCCGAAATCGGATGCCCGTTGGCGAAACATTTGCCCCAGGCACTGAGGTCGGGCTCGACGCCGAGTTCGGACCAGCTGCTGCCGCGCGCGAGGCGGAAGCCCGCGCGTACCTCGTCGACGATCAGCATCGCGCCGGTCTGGTCGCAAAGCTCGCGCGCGCGGCGGGCGTATGCCGGATCGGGGGCTTCCTGGTCGATGAAGGCATCGTGGCGGAAGGGCGACGCAAAGATTGCCGCCAGATCTTCGCCCGCCGCCGCGACGGCCGCTTCGAGGCTTGCAGCATCGTTATAGACATAGGTGCGCACATGCGCGCGGTCCTCGGGCACCGTGCCCGCAGGGATCGGCGTACACCAGGGCGCGGCGCCGTGATAGGCGCCCTGCGCGACAAGCACGATGCGCCTGCCCGTCTGCGCGCGCGCGCTGCTCATCGCCATCGTCGTCGCGTCGGTACCGTTCTTGCAGAACATCGCCCAGTCGGCATGCTCGACCATCGACACCAGGGTCTCGGCCAGCTCGACCATCAAGGGCGACGGCCCGGTCAGCGTGTCGCCCAGCGCCGCCTGCGCCTGCGCCGCGGCCTCGACACGCGCGTCGCGATAGCCGAGCAGGCTGGGGCCATAGGCGCACATATAGTCGAGGTAGCGGTTGCCGTCGGCATCCCAGATATAGGCGCCCTCGGCGCGGCTGAAGAACTGGGGGAAGCTGGCGGGCAGCATCCGCACCGACTCATGGCCGTACATGCCGTTGGGAATGACCTTGAGCGCGCGCGCGCGCAGCGCCGCATCCTGCGTCCTGTTCATGTCGATCTCGCTTGTCATGCCCGGCGCGCCGCCCGTGCGGTGCGCCGGGACGGTTCCTAGAATTTGACGACGGCCTGGATGCCGTAGGTCGCGGGGTCGTTATAGTTGATCTGGTCCATCGTCACGACGGGCGAGATATAGGTGATATAGCGCGTGCCGGTGAAGTTCTTCGCCCACAACGCGACCTCGATATCCTCGTCGGGCGACAGCCACGACAGGCGGGCGTTGGCGACGCCATACGGTTTGACGCGATTGGCCTGCAGATTGTCGGGGGTCAGGAAGGTCTCCGACTGCAGGCTGCCGTCGACGCGCAGGCGCAGCGCGCTGTCGCCGGGCAGCGGCTGGGTCGCCGAAAAGCCCGCCGAGATCGCCACAGAGGGTGCGTTGACCAGCTTGTTGCCCGAATAATCCTCGGCCGCGAGCGCGGTGAAATCCTTGTATCGCGCATGGAGCAGGCTGGCGTTGATGAAGGCGTTGAAGTTGCGCGACGGGCGCGCCTGCAATTCGACCTCGAGGCCATAGAGTTCGGCATTGCCCGCGTTGAGCTTGCGCTGCACCGGCAGCACGCCCGACGTGTCGAAGACGAACACCTGCAGGTCGCGATAGTCGTAATAAAAGGCCGCAGCGTTGAAGCGCAGCTTGCGATCGAGCAGGTCGCTCTTGAATCCTGCCTCATAGGCGTAGAGCTTTTCCGAGCGGAAGGGCTGGAGCTGCGCCGGATCGCTCGACGAGCCGCCCGCGAAGCCGCCACTGTTATAACCCTTCGAGGACGAAGCGTAAAAGAGCAGGTCGTCGGTCGCCTGGAACGACACCGCCGCTCGCCACGACAGGTCCTTGAACGTCTTCGACCCCGTATAATCGAGCACCGGAACGGTGATCACATCGTCGAAGAAGCTGTGGAAATCGAAATCGATGCTGTCGCTCGAATAGCGCAAGCCACCGGTCAACGTCAGCCGGTCGGTCAGCTTGACGTCAGCCTGCGCGAACGCGGCCCAGCTTTCGGTTTTCTGCGTGTAGGGATAGGCAAAATTGCCGATCGAATTGACGGGATCGAACGTGCCGAGCAGGTCGTTCGGATCGCGGAAGACGCGCAGGATGTCGAAGGCGCTTTTGGTGACCAGCTTGTCATGGAAATAATAGCCGCCGACGATCCAGTTCACGGCGTTGTCGCCCTTCGACTGCAGGCGGATTTCCTGGCTATATTGCGTCGGCCGGTCGATGTAAGTCGCGGTGAGCACATTATTCGGGCTGGCGTCGGTGTCCTCGACAGTGCTGCGCCGGACCTGTTCATAGGCGCTGATCGAGGTCAGCGAGACGCCGCCCATGTCGATGCGCGCGGTCAGCGAGCCGCCGAACACATTGACGCGCTCCTGCCCCTCGATGTCGTAATCGCCGGCGTTGAGGTCGCCGTCGGTGTCGGCATAGCCAAGGCCGTCGAGCGGCACGCCATCGGCGAAATTGGGGTTGCCCGCGAAATCGATCCCCGACCCGCGATGCTGGAACTGGCGCGCGCCGCCGCGGTTCTGCCCGCCATGGACGATGCCGCGGATCAATATGTCCGAATTGGGCGTGAAGTCGACGATCGCGCGGCCCGCCCACATGTCGAGGTCGTTGAGTTTGTTGCCCGTGACGCGGTTGAGCAGCCAGCCGTCGCGGCGCAGATAGGTCCCCGCGACGCGCGCCTTCAGCACATCGCCCGCGATCGGGCCGCCGACGCCGCCTTCGACCTGCACCTCGTTGTAGCGGCCATAGGAAATGGCGGCATTGGCACTGAATTCGTCGGTCGGCTTGCGCGACGAAAAGCGGATCGCGCCTGCCGTGGTGTTGCGCCCGTAAAGCGTGCCCTGCGGACCTTTGAGCACCTCGATGCCCTCGCTGTCGAAGACGTTGAACAACTTGCCGGCGTTCGCGCCGAGGAAGACGTCGTCGACATAGACGCCCACCGCGCCGGTGGTGTTCGAATTGAAATCGCCGATGCCGACGCCGCGCAGGAACAGCGAGGTCGTCGTCGCCGAGGTACCCGCCTGCGACGACAGGCCGGGGACGAGGATCGACAGGTCGCGCGGATCGCGGATGCCGACTTCGGTCAGCGCATCGCCGCTGATCGCGGTGATGCTGATCGGCACATCCTGGATATTCTGCTCGCGCCGCTGCGCGGTGACGACGATCTCGCCGATCCCGTCGTCCGTCGCCGCGCCATCCTGGGCGTCCTGCGCAAAGGCCGTGGCCGGCGCGAGCGCCAGCAGCGAGATCGAAAGCATGGTAAATCCGCGTTTCATCGACGTCCCCTTCTCAATATCGGAATATTTTCCGGTTTTTTGATCGAGAATCCGTCAACCTGTCAAGAATTTTTAAAATTCGGCGGGCAAATTCAGAAATTTTGTTGATTTAGGCGCAATTTTGCCAATGATGGCGCGATGACAGGAGCGCGCATGACGAAGAATGAGGTGGCCCGGGCCGAAATCAGACGCCCCGCACAAAAGCGAAGCCGCGCACGGTTCGAGGCGATTCTCGACGGCGCCGAGCGCCTCCTCGACAGCTTGCCGCCCGCCGCGATCAGCATCCCCGCTATCGCGACCGAGGTCGGCATCTCGCCGCCGTCGATCTATCATTTCTTCCCCGAACCGCAGCTCGTGTTCAGCGCGCTCGCCGAACGCTATCTCAAGCGCTTCGAGGAGGGCGTCCTCACCGAGGTGCCCGAAAATATCGAAAGCTGGCAGGATCTGCAGACGCTGCAATATCGCGCCGGGCAAAAATGGTTCAACGAGCATCCCGCCGCGCGGCAGGTGCTGCTCGAAGGTCCGGCCTGGTCGTCGGACATCCGGCTGCAGGATCTCGACAGCAATTTCGTCACCGCGGGGCGCAGCATCGAACTGATGACGCAGATGTTCGTGATGCCCGAGATTCCCGACCTGCACGACCGGCTGATCGAGGTGATCGTCATCAACGACGCGATCTGGTCGCTGTCGATCCATCGCCACGGCCACATCACCGACGAGATGGAAGAACAGGCGCGCCGCGCGCGTATCGCCTATTCGCGAACCTTCCTGCCCGAATATCTGCCGCTGCGGGCAAAGGACCAGCCCGCATGATCGCGGACGGCACGGTCGTCACCGGCCGCACGCTCGCGCTTTCGATCCTGATCGGTTCCTGCGCGCTGCTCGTGCTCGGCGTACACCCTGTGCTGCTCGGCGCGCTGGTGCAGGAAGGGCGCCTTGCCGACGCGCAGGTCGGCAACCTCGTGACGATCGAGATGCTCGCGATCGTTCCCGGATCGCTGGCGGGGATCGGCCTGTTGCGGCGCGTCGGCGCGCGCGTCGTCGCTGCGGCTGCCGGCATGGCGATGGCGGCCGTCAACCTGTTGCTGCTCGGACAGGCCGGCATGGCGACGCTGGCCGCCGCGCGCGCCGCCGCCGGCTTCAGCGAGGGCATTCTCGTCGCCATCGCGCTCGTCGCGATCTCGCGCGTGGCACGGGTCGAGCGCGCCAGCGCCTTTTTCCTCGCCGTCCAGACGCTGATGCAGGCCGTCGTCGCCGCAGCGCTGCCCGCCGTGCTGATCGCGGGGTCACGAGTCGACGCCGCGCTGGTGGCGCTCGCGGGCGCAGGCGTGATAGCCGCCGTTTCGGCGCTGTTGCTGCCGCCCGCGATCCGTCCGACCGAACCCGATGGCGAACGCGGCGCGCTGACGCCCGCCAGCCTGACCGCCTTGTGCTGCGCCGGGCTGTTCCTCGGCGCGATCGTTTCGGTCTGGGGTTATTTCGGGCTATGGCTGATCCACTATGGCTATCCGCCGACCTTCGAAGGGACGGCGGTGTCGCTGTGCCTCGTCGCGCAGGTCGTCGGCGCGCTGGCGGCCGCCCATTTCGGCGAGCGGCTCCCGAACCGCCACACGATCATCGCCTGCGCGATCGCCGCGGCGGGGCTCGCCGCGGCCTTCTATCTCGCGCGCGGCAGCGCGGGCGCGATCATCGCGGTGAGCATCGCCTTCGGTTTCGTCTGGCTCTTCACCCTGCCGTTCTTCGCGGGCTGGCTGATCGAGATCGACCCGGGGCGGCGCGCGGTGCTGTATCTCACGGCCTTCCAGCTTGGCGGCGCCGCCCTGCTCCCGTCGCTCGCCGGCATCGCGGTGGGCGCCTGGTCGATCGACGCCGCACTTGCCTTTGCCGGGACCAGTTTCCTGCTGCTCGCCCTCGCGGCCATCGTCTCGGGACGGAGTGGACAGCGCGCGTAACGCCTGTCGGGGGCGTCGCCGTAGTACTCCGTCCCTAGCGGCCGAACCAGGCGGCATCGAAGCGAAAGGCGAGCAGCCAGAATGATCGACAAGGCTGCCCATGTGCAGATCGCCTTTCGCTGCTCTACCCCTCCAGTTCGAGCAGATATTTCTTCGCTTCCAGTCCGCCCGCAAAGCCGGTGAGCTGACCGCTCGACCCGATCACACGGTGGCACGGCGCGATGATCGAGATCGGATTGCGGCCGTTGGCCGCCCCGACTGCGCGCGAGGCACGCGGCTTGCCAAGCTGGTCGGCGATCTCGCCATAGCTGCGCGTCTCTCCGAACGGGATGGTGAGCAGCGCCGCCCAGACGCTCTTCTGGAAGTCGGTCCCCGCGAAGGACAGCGGAATGTCGAAACTGCGGCGCTCGCCCGCAAAATATTCGCCCAGCTGACGCTCGGTTTCGGCGAGCACAGGATGATCGGCCGCTTCATGCATCGACCCGAGCCGCACCCGGCCCGGCCGGTCATTCTCCCACAGGATGGCGGCGAGGCCGCCGGCATCGGCGACCAAAGTCAGCTCGCCCACGGGCGACCAGATGGTCCTGAAAACATAAGTCATGTGTCGATCCTTGAACTGCGATGCTGCGCTTATGGCAAGCCTCGATGCATGCCACGTCCCGTATCTTGCGCCCAATCCGTCCGCCGATTTTTCTGGCCCCGGCGCGCCGCTGTGATAGCCTCCTGCCCGGGCAGGGGACAGATATGGCAACGACCATGAGCGACACGCGTCACAGCAACGCACGGCTGACCTGGATCGTCGTGCTCATCGCGCTGTCGGTCCTCCTCAACTATGTCGACCGCGGCGCGATAGGCGTCGCCGCGCCGCTCATGAAGGGCGAGTTGCAACTGTCCGCGACCGGCTTCGGCGTCGCGGTGTCGGCCTTTTTCTGGGTCTATGCGCCCGCCTGCCTGCTCGTCGGATGGCTATGCGACCGTTTCTGCGTCTACCGCGTCTTCGCCCTCGGGGTCGCGCTCTGGGCGATCAGCACCGCGCTCACCGGTTTCGTCGGCGGGCTCGCGTCGCTCATCCTGCTGCGGTTGTTCCTCGGCCTCGGCGAGAGCATCGCCTTTCCCGGCAGCAGCAAGATCTTCGCCGCCGAGATCCCGGTCGAGCGCCGCGGCATCGCCAATGCCTCGGTGTCCGCCGCGCTCGCTTTCGGTCCCGCGCTCGGCACCCTGTTCGGCGGTGCCATCCTCGGCGAATGGGGCTGGCGCGCGATCTTCTGGATCTTCGGCCTCGCGACCTTGGTCTGGCTGATCCCCTGGCAGGTCGCCGCCGCACCGCTCCGCGCGCGCAGCCTCGCCGCACCACCGGCCGAACGCGTGTCGATGCGGCGCCTGCTCCGCATACCGACGCTGTGGCGGATGGGGCTGGTCCATTTCCTGTCCAACTACGGCTTTTATTTCCTGCTGGCCTGGCTGCCGCTCTATCTCGTCAACACGCGCGGCTATTCGATCGGCGAAATGACCTTGCTCACGACGCTCGGCTTCACGACGCAGGGGATCGTCGCCCTCGCCGCGGGCTGGCTCTCCGACCGCATGGTCGCGCGCGGCGCGCACGAGGGCCAGCTGCGCCGCGGGCTGATGGTCGCAGGCCAGCTCGCGACCGCCGCCGCGATCGCAGGCATCGCGGTCGGCGACGGCATGGCGACGCTCGCCTGCTGGCTGGTCGTGGCGGGATTCGGCACCGGGCTGGTCGCCACCAACCTGTTCGCGATCGGGCAGATTTTTGCCGGCCCGCGCGCGGCGGGCAGCTGGATCGGCGCGCAAAACGCGCTCGGCAATGTCTCGGGCATCGTCGGCCCGGTGATTACCGGGCTGATCGTCGACTATCTCGGCGGCTATGGCTGGGCCTTCGCCTGCGCCGCCGCCATGGCCGCGCTCGGCGCGCTGCTGTGGTGGGCGATCATTCCCGACATCCGCCAGATCGAGACATGAGCTCGCCACTGGCGAATCCCGCGCACCCCGACTAAGCGGGGCGCCCCACGCCAGCGACGAAAGCCCGCCCATGACCCCCACCGCCACCATCCTGCTGCTCGGTTCGGGCGAACTCGGGCGCGAGTTCGTGATCTCGGCCAAGCGCCTCGGCTGCCGCGTCATCGCCTGCGACAGCTATGAAGGCGCACCCGCGATGCAGGTCGCCGACGGGTTCGAGGTCTTTTCGATGCTCGACGGCGCGGCGCTGCGCGCGACGATCGAAAAGCACCGCCCCGACCATATCGTCCCCGAGGTTGAGGCGATCCGCACCGAAATCCTTGCCGAGGTCGAAGCCGAGGGTTTCCACGTCGTCCCCTCGGCGCGCGCCGCACAGCTGACGATGAACCGCGACGCGATCCGCGACCTCGCGGCGAGCGAACTCGGACTCACCACCTCGACCTTCGAATATGCCGAGACGCGCGAGGAACTAACCGCCGCGGCAAACCGCATCGGTTTCCCGCTTGTGGTCAAGCCCGTGATGTCCTCGTCGGGCAAGGGCCAGAGCACCGTCAAGACCGCCGCCGATATCGACGCGGCGTGGGACTATGCCGCCGCCGGCATGCGCGGCGACCGCCTGCGCGTCATCGCCGAGGCTTTCATCGACTTCGACTATGAAATCACCCTGCTGACCGTGCGCCACAAGGATGGCGTCGCCTTCTGCCCCCCGATCGGCCACCGCCAGGAACGCGGCGATTATCGCGAAAGCTGGCAGCCCGCCGCGATGTCGGGCGCCGCGCTCGCAGCCGCGCAGGATATGGCGACCAAGGTCGTCGACGCGCTAGGCGGCCATGGCATTTTCGGGGTCGAATTCTTTGTGAAGGGCGACGCGGTGATCTTCTCCGAACTCTCGCCCCGCCCGCACGACACCGGCATGGTCACCTTGATCTCGCAGGGCCTGTCCGAGTTCGACCTTCATGCTCGCGCGATCCTGGGCCTGCCGATCCCCGCGATCGCGGTGCCCGACGCGAGCGCCAGCGCGGTGCTGCTCGCCGATCGCGACGCGAGCGATTTCGCGATCACCGGTCTCGCCGACGCGCTGACCCCGCCGAACGCCGAAACCGCGATCGATGCGCGCATCTTCGGCAAGCCGGTGACGCGGCCCTATCGCCGCATGGGCGTGACGTTGGCGAAGGTCGCGGGCGGCACCACCGACGACGCGCGCACGGCGGCGGTCGCGGCGGCGGCGAAGCTGCATATCGACTATCGGGACTGACGCGCTAAGCTGCGGCATGGCAAAGCGCCCTGCCCCGCTCCTTCGCTGGCTCGTCATCGCCGCGCTGCTGTTCCTCGTCATCGGCCTGCCGCTGATCTTTCGCGACCAGTTCATGGCCGCGAGCGACGCCATCCTCGCCGCCGCCGACGAGCGTCCGTTCGCTGCGGCGCTCTTCATCGTCGCCGCGCTGACGCTCGACCTGTTCCTGCCCGTGCCCAACGGCGTGACCAACACGCTCGCCGGCGCCGCTTTCGGTTTCCCGATCGGCACTCTGGTGATCTGGCTCGGGCTGATGGGGGCCAGCCTCGCGGGCTACGTCTTCGGCCGCTGGGCAGCGCGCCCGCTCGCGAAACGCTGGCTCGGCGCCGACGACGTCGACAAGGCGCATGCCCTCGCCGAGCGCGTCGGCCCGATCGCGCTGATAGTCTCGCGCCCTGTTCCCGTCCTCGCCGAGGTGATGGCGATTGCCGCCGGGGTATCGGCGATGGCCTTCGCGCGCTTCGCGCTCGTCATGGCGCTCGCCAACCTCGGCGTCGCGATGCTGTTCGCGGCGATCGGTGCGACCGCGGTCGAGCAGGCGTCGGCCGAATTGCTGATGCTCAGCGCGGTCGGGTTGCCGCTCGCCTTCTGGCTGAGTTGGCAGGGCTTTGAGCGATGGCGCGCGCGATGATCGTCCGCCGCCTCGGGCCCGCCGATATCGAAACCGCGCGCGACCTCAACGCACTCTACGCCGCCGCCTTCGAGGATCCCGGCACCTATCGCAGCGACACGCCCGACGACACCTGGCTCGCACGCCAGCTCGCCAAGGAGGCGACCATCCTGCTCATCGCCGAAATCGACGGGCGGATCGTCGGCGGCCTGACCGCCTATGAACTCGCCAAGCTCGAAGCGGCGCGGAACGAAATCTATCTCTACGACCTCGCGGTTGCGGAGGCGCATCGCCGCCGCGGCGTCGCCACCGCATTGATCGCCGAACTGCGGCATATCGCGGCCGAAACCGGCGCCTGGGCGGTGTTTGTACAGGCCGACTATAGCGACCCACCCGCGATCGCGCTCTACACCAAGCTCGGCGTGCGCGAGGATGTCCTGCATTTCGACCTGTCGCCGCTGCCGCGCCCCTAGCCCGCGCTCAAGGGGCGCGCTACACCCCGCGCCATGTCCGAGAAGAATCATCTCTATCTGGTCGACGGCTCCGGTTATATCTTCCGCGCCTATCACCGCCTGCCGCCGCTGACGAACCCGCAAGGCACGCCCGTCGGCGCAGTCTATGGCTATACGACGATGCTCTGGAAGCTCGCGAAGGACCTGCACGACGCCGACGGCCCGACGCATCTCGCGGTGATCCTCGACCATAGCAGCCAGTCGTTCCGCAATCAAATCTACGATCAGTATAAAGCGAACCGCCCCGAGCCGCCCGAGGATCTGCGCCCGCAATTCCCGTTGATCCGCGACGCGACGCGCGCCTTCTCGCTGCCGTGCATCGAGCTCGAGGGCTATGAGGCCGACGACCTGATCGCAAGCTATACCGAGGCGGCTGTTGCCGCGGGCTGGGACGTCACCATCGTCTCGTCGGACAAGGATCTGATGCAGCTCGTCCGCGAACCCACCGACGGATCGCCGCACGTCGACATGCTCGACACGATGAAGAATGTCCGCATCGGGCTCGACGGCGTGAATGAGAAGTTCGGGGTCACTCCCGACCGCGTCGGCGACGTGCTCGCGCTCATGGGCGACAGCGTCGACAATGTCCCCGGCGTGCGCGGGGTCGGGCCGAAGACCGCGACAAAGCTGATCGTCGAATATGGCGACCTCGAAAGTGCGCTCGCAGGCGCCGAGACGATGAAGGCGTCGAAGCTGCGCGACAATCTGATCGAGCATGCCGACATGGCGCGGCTGTCGCGCGTGCTGGTCGAGCTGAAGCGCGACACCCCGCTGCCCGACACGCTCGACCAGCTCAAGCTCGGCGCGATCCCGCCCGCGCCGCTCAAGGCCTTTCTCGACGAACATGGCTTTCGCTCGCTGTCGGCGAAGATCGACACCGGCGCGGCGCCGGGCGGCCCGCCGACCCTGCCGCGCGCGAGCGCCGCGCCCGCCACAACGCCCGCCGGTCCATTGACGCCGACCCTGCCCGTCTGGCCCGCGATCGACCGTTCGCTTTATGAGACGGTGACGACCATCGACGCGCTCGACCGCTGGATCGCCGAGGCGAAGGCCGCACATGTCGTCGCGGTCGATACCGAAACCGCGACGCTCGACAGCGTCACCGGCACCCTCGTGGGGGTCAGCCTGTCGACCGGTCCGGGCAAGGCCTGTTACATTCCGCTCGGCCATGGCGGCACCGACATGTTCGCCGAAAAGCCCGAGCAGATTCCCTTCTACGAGGCGATCGACCGGCTGCGCCCTCTCTTGGCCGACGACGCGGTGCTCAAGGTCGGGCACAACCTCAAATACGACATCGGCGTGCTCGCGCAGCATGGGCTGACCGTCGCGCCCTATGACGACACGCTGGTGATGAGTTTCGCGCTCGACGCCGGCAAGCATCAGCACGGAATGGACGAGCTGGCGAAACTCCACCTCGACCATGTCTGCCTGTCGTTCAAGGAGGTGTGCGGCACCGGAAAGTCGCAGATCAGCTTCGCCGAGGTGCAATTGCCGCGCGCGACCGAATATGCCGCCGAGGACGCCGAAGTGACCTGGCGGCTGTGGAAGCTGTTCAAGCTGCGCCTGCCGCTCGAAGGCGGCACCCGCGTCTACGAGATGGTCGACCGTCCTTTGGCGGCGATCGTCGAGACGATGGAGCGCGCCGGCATCACCGTCGACCGTGACTATCTCGCGCGCCTGTCGGGCGAGTTCGCGACCGAAATGCTGCGCATCGAGGGCGAAATCCACACCCTCGCGGGCCAGCCCTTCGCGATCGGCAGCCCGAAACAGCTCGGCGAAATCCTCTTCGACAAGCTCGGCCTCAAGGGCGGGCGCAAGGGCAAGTCGGGCGACTGGTCGACCGACCAGAACGAACTCGAACGGCTCGAACGCGACGGCGTGCCGATCGCGAGGCTGATCCTCGAATGGCGCCAGCTCGCGAAGCTCAAGTCGACCTATACCGACGCGCTCCAGCAACAGATCAATGCGAAGACCGGCCGCGTCCACACCAGCTACAGCCTCGTCGGCGCGCAGACCGGGCGGTTGTCCTCGACCGACCCCAATCTCCAGAACATCCCGATCCGCACCGAGACCGGTCGCCAGATCCGCGACGCCTTCATCGCCGCGCCTGGCCATGTTCTGATCGCCGCCGACTACAGCCAGATCGAGCTGCGCCTCGCCGCGCATATGGCCGATGTCCCCGAGCTCAAGGAAGCCTTTGCGCAGGGGCAGGACATCCACGCCGCGACCGCGATCGAGCTGTTCGGCGAGGTCAACCGCGACACGCGCGGCAAGGCGAAGACGGTCAATTTCTCGATCCTCTACGGCATCTCGCGCTGGGGCCTCGCGGGCCGATTGGAAGTCACCCCCGACGAAGCGCAGGCGCTGATCGCGCGCTATTTCGAGCGTTTTCCGGGGATCAGCGACTATATCACCGACACGCTCGAAAGCGCGCGCGCCAAGGGCTATACCGAGACCCTGTTCGGCCGGAAGACCTGGTTTCCGCGCATCAAGGCGCCGAACCAGAACGAGCGCGCGGGCAGCGAGCGCGCCGCGATCAACGCGCCGATCCAGGGCACCAGCGCCGACCTGATCAAGCGCGCGATGGCGCGCATGCCCGCCGCGCTCGCCGACGCCGGCCTGTCCGACGTCAGGATGCTGCTCCAGGTCCATGACGAACTCGTCTTCGAGGCGCCCGAGGACAAGGCCGAAGCCGCCGGCGCGGTCATCCGCCGCGTGATGATGGGCGCCGCCGAACCCGCGCTGACGCTGTCGGTCCCGCTCGAGGTCGAAATCGGGGTCGGCAAGAGCTGGGGCGAGGCGCACTGATTTCGCCGGGGACTTTACATTGATTGCGAATCCGGCCTGTTGCACGTCGCAGGACGCTTGAGGGATATTCGGGGGTAGAATGATCGTCGGCATCGATTTGGGAACGACCAACAGCGCGGCTGCAATTTTCGAAAATGGCGAATCCCGGCTGATCCCCAATGCGCTCGGCGACCTGCTGACCCCCTCGGCGGTCGCGGTGCTGCCCGACGGCACGACTTTGGTCGGCAAGCCCGCGCTCAACCATTGGGCGGTCAAGCCCGGCGAGGCGGTGACCAGCTTCAAACGCTTCATCGGAACCAACCGGACGATCAAGATCGGCCGCTTCTCCTTTCGCGCCGAGGATCTGTCGGCAATCGTGCTGCGCAGCCTGAAAGAGGATATCGAGGCCGCCACCGGGCAGGAGGTGACCGAGGCGATCATCACCGTCCCCGCCTATTTCAACGACAAGCAGCGCAAGGCGACGCGGCGCGCGGGCGAGCTCGCCGGGCTGAAGGTTGCGCGCCTGCTCAACGAGCCCACCGCCGCAGCGCTCGCCTTCGGCATCGCCGACAAGGAGGATCGCGAGCCCTTCCTCGTGTTCGACCTCGGCGGCGGCACTTTCGACGTGTCGATCGTCGAAATGTTCGACGCGATCGTCGAGGTCCGCGCCTCGTCGGGCGACAACCGGCTCGGCGGCGACGATTTCACCAATGCGATCGTCGCCCACTGGACCGAGCAATATCAATTCCCCGCCGACGTCCGCAGCAACCTGCTCCAGGCGCGGCTGTTCCAGGCCGCCGACAGCGCGCGGCGCACATTGTCCGAAGCCGACACGGCGAATGTCACGCTGACCGTCGGCGACCGCCAGTTCGACCTGTCGATCGACGCGACGACCTTCGAAACGCTCGCGGCGCCCTTACTCACCCGCCTGCGCGACCCGATCCTCCGCTCGCTGCGCGACAGCAACCTGCGCATCGAGGCGCTGAGCGACATCGTCCTCGTCGGCGGCGCCACGCGCATGCCGATCGTGCGCAAGGCGATCACCAAGATGTTCGGGCGATTCCCGAACCATATCGTCCATCCCGACCATGCCGTCGCGATCGGCGCCGCGATCCAGGCCGGGCTCGTCGCGCGCGACGCCGCGCTCGACGAAGTGCGGCTCACCGACATCTGCCCCTTCACGCTCGGGGTCGAGGTGACCGAATATGACAGCCACGGCCGCCTGCGCGGCGGGCTGTTTTCGCCGATCATCAGCCGCAACAGCCCGACCCCGATCAGCCGCACCAACAGCTATTCGTCGATGTCGGACAATCAGAGCCAGATCAAACTCAACATCTACCAGGGCGAATCGCGCGAGGTCGCGAACAACATCCTGCTCGGCACGATGGAATTTCCGATCCCCAAGAAGCCGGCGGGCCAAGTGTCGATCGACTGCCGCTTCACCTATGACACGTCGGGGCTGCTCGACGTCGACGTGACGATCCCCGAGAGCGGCGAGACGCGCTCGATGGTGATCAGCGACGATGCCGACGCGCTCACCCCCGAACAGCTCGAGGCGCGGCGCGACCAGCTTGCCGCGCTCAAGACCCACCCGCGCGACGTCGCCGAGAACCAATATGTCGTCGGCTGGGCGGCGCGACTCTACGAAGAGTTCATCGACGAACGGCGCGAGCATATCGGCCGCATGCTGCTCCATTTCGAAGGCGTACTCGAAACGCAGGACCCGCGCGCGATCGAACAGGCGCGCACCGCCTTTTCGGCGGCGCTCGAGGAACTCGAAAAGGACCAGCGCCTGTGAGCGCGTTTCACTGGCCTTGGCCGGTATTGGAAATCGCGCCGACCGACGACCGCAAGACGATCCGCGAGGCTTATTCGCGGCTGCTCAAGGCGCTCGATCCCGACGCCGAAACCGAAGCCTTCATGGCGTTGCGCGACGCGCGCGACGCGGCGCTGTCGGGACAGTTCCTCCACCCGCCACGCGATGACGGCGAAGAAGATGATGATTTCGGGCTAGGCACGCCCTTGCCCGAGAGCGAGGACCAACCGGTGGGCGGCATCGAACCGCTTACCAACGCCGAGCCCGCCGAAAAGCCGGTCTTCACCGTCGAATATAGCGAAGCAGACGACAAGAGATTCAACCGCACCGTCGAGCTTTTTTTGGGCGAAGGCGAACTGACGCAGGGCGAAATCGCCGAACTGCACGAGCATCTAGACGCCTTGCTGAGCGACGACCGCATGGCCGATCTTGGCCATTATGCCCGCGTCGAGGCTTGGCTGGCGCAATTGCTCGCCGAACGCTACCCCCGCGGCGCGGCGCTCTTTCCGCGGATTGCCGAGCATTTCCAGTGGAGCGAACGCGCGCACGAACTCGGCATCCATCCCGCCATCCCCTGGTTGTTCAACGCGCATGAAGGCCAGAGCTTGGTGCGCGAGCTTTCGACCCCCGGCCACAAATATCATCGCGAATGGGCCGAACTGACGCGCGGAAAGCCGCAGGGCATGCTGTGGCTGCGCGCGATCGACAAGCCGCGCATGGCCAATCTGATTGCCACGGTCCGCCGCGACTATCCGTGGCTCGAACAGGAACATTGGCAACCCGACCTCGTCGCGCGCTGGGAAAAGAAGGTCGCGGGGGGCACGACCAGCGGCCCGAACCAATGGGTGTGGATCATATTCGTCGTCCTGTTTCTGTCGGCAATCGGACGTATGATCGGCAGCGAAGGCGCCGCGACGAGCGGCCCGGAAACCCCCTCCAAACTTGCCGCAACCGTGGCGGCCGAGGCCAATGTCCTCGATTTCATTCAGACGGAATTTCCGCAAGCCGCCGGGGACGGACGCACGATCGTGACGCTGCGCAAGCAAAGCCCGCGGGCGTACGAAAAGCTGGCCGAGGTCGCAGGCCGATATAGTGCGCCCGGCGACGCCCGCGATCGCCTCATGACGAGGGAGATCGACGAAATCTATTTCTACATCATCGACAAGCTGCCGTACAAAACGCAGGTCGCCGACGCCAAATTCCGCGCCGCCACCCTGAAGGACCTGCAGGGCGATGCGCCGTCCTGCGCCGCATTCTTCAAGAATCCGCGGTCGTATCTCCGGCAAGGCCGCAACAGCGACGCGCTTTCACCCGAATATCGCTATCATATGTTCTCGGTCCTCCACGACGAATATGGCGACCGCGAATGGCCCCTGGTCGACAAGACGATGACGATCCCGGGCGAGGTGGTCGGCAAGCTCATCAAGCGCTCGGGCTTGTCCGAGGAGCGGTTGCGCGCGGCGATCACGACCGACGCGGCGCCCGACGCCGATGTTTGCGCCGCGATGCGCAGCCTGTACGAGATCACGACCGAAATCCCGGAGGCGCAGGCGAACAAGATCTTGCCAGCCATCATGTAAGCCACGACAAGGCCCGACATCCCATGATCGCCCTGCTCCTCGCCATTCAGTCGCCCGCCGACGCCGCACCCGCCCTACCCCCCGTGGTGGCGACTGTCCCGCAGTCCGCCGCCATCCCCGCGATCGCCGACGAGGATATGCGCCTGTTCGCCGCGCTCAACGGACGCAAGGTCGCGGGACGGCCGGTCGGCGGCCCCTATCCGACCGCCGACAAGATCCTGCTGCTGACACGCGACCGCAATGGCCATCCCGACGTCGGCGGCAGCCTCGCGATGCCGGTACGCCAGTCGTTGCCGCCGCCGCCGCCAGGCACGATCGCGGTGGTCCGGCTGCACCAGCGCTCCGAAACCGTCGTGCCCGGCCCGACCGCCGACGATCTCGCTTTCGTCGCCGCCAACAAGATCCCGCTGTTCGTGATCGGCGAATGGGCGCGCCCCGCGCCGATGTGGGAGGTCGCCTGGCAAGGCGATGCCGTGCGCTACCGCGTGATCGGCGACGTCGGCGAAATCGGTCCCTGGCAGGATTGATTATTCGGGCTGCGGCCCAAAACGATTGGGTCCCGGCGTCCCGGCGCGCAGCAATTCGACGACCAGCACGAGCATCGCAACGCTGGCGACGATCGCCGCCCAACCGATGCCGCTTGCCTCGGGCTGCATCTTCGCGATCATGGCAAAGATATCGGCCGGCGAACCCGCGCCGCTTTGCGCCACCAGTTCGGCAGACAGCTTCGGCATCATGCCCAGCATATGCTCTGTACGGCGCGCCTGGTCGAAGCCCGTCACAGCCGCAGCAAGCGGCAGGATCAGGGCGAACAGCCCGCTCCTTCCCCGGTCGTGCAGGCGGCGCGCTGTTGCAGTCAGCAACAGCAGCGCCGCAACGACATGCAGCGCCATGGTGAGATAGATCGAGGTGATCATGCCGTCGACCATCGTGGCCATCGCCTTCAGATTGGCCGCCCTGGCATCATAACCGGGCTGCATCGCCGCCTGCAGGTCGATCGACGGGAAGGTCAGCGCAACCTGCGCGATCATCTGCACGACGATCAGCGGGGCAAAGACGAGCGCGAAATAAATCCAGAACTGGACGCGGTCGTCGCGTCCGCGCGGGTCGAAGCTGCCCGCAATCCCGCGCCGCACGATCCTGCCCATTGAAATATCGGCCATTTGCTCCCCCCTTGCCGTTCCCCGATAGCCGCTCGGCGACGGCGCGCCAAGCAGTGCGCGCGTCGATCCGCCCCGTCATGACGCCAAAGCGCGCGTCCTGCCCTTTTCCCGCCGCAAAATTGCGCTTATGACGCGCGCGTGACGTCTGACTGACACAGATGTGACAGCCCCCGACGAAAGGCCGACATGAGCAGCATTCCTCCGCAGGCGGCGACCCCTCCGGTCCGCATCCAGCAGAATATCCTCGCACGCGGCGAGCGTCGCCTGCTCAACTGGATCTGCCCGCGCCTGCCCGGCTGGGTCACTCCCGACCAGCTGACGACGCTCGGCTTCCTCGGCGCGGTGATGGTCGCGATGGGCTATATGCTGAGCTGGCTGGGCCCGGCGTGGCTCTCGCTTTCGATCGCCGGCTATGTCGTCCACTGGTTCGGCGACTCGCTCGACGGCAGTCTCGCACGCTGGCGCCGCATCGAGCGCCCCTCCTACGGCTATTTCGTCGACCACAGCGTCGACGGGCTCGCGATCTTCCTGATGGTCGGCAGCATCGGGCTCAGCCCCTATATGCGCTTCGACGTGGCGCTGATCGCGGTGATCGGCTACCTGCTGCTCGCGATCCACAGCTTCCTCGCCGCCAAGGTCGTCGGCGAATTCCGCCTCTCCTACATGGCGGGCGGCCCGACCGAACTGCGGCTGATGCTGATCGCGATGACCGCGTCGATGCCGATCATCGGCGGCGCCGACGTCAACGGCACCAATTTCTCGCCCTTCGACCTGTTCGGCCTCGTCGTGTCGAGCATCCTCGTCACGCTGTTCGTGACTCAGAGCTTCGCGACCGCGCGCAGCCTGGCGCACCGCCGCGACTGATCGCCCCGACTTTTCGCTTGACTGTATTGGATGAATAATACAGTTCGGCGAAAGAGGAGGGCGATATGAAGTGCTGGAAATCCGCCTTGGCCGCTGCCTTCGTCGCAGCGCTTCCTCTCGCTTCGGTCGCTGCGGCCGATCCCGTCCCCGCCGAACCGGTCGAGATCCTGCCGATCGCCTTTTCCGAGGACGGGCTTTCGGGCGCCGGCGGCGAGCGGCTGCGCGGCGAGCTCGAGACCGCGCAGTTCATCGCGCTCGGCGAGGATCATGGCTTTGCCGGATCGCCCGAACTCGGCATCGCGCTGGCGCATGACGCGCAGGCGCTGGCGGGGGCGAACCCGGTCTTCCACGCGGTCGAGGTCGGCCCGATCACCGCGCGCCGCACCGCCTTCGAAATGCGAGACCATGGCGTCGACGGCCTCAGCCCCTGGCTCAAGGGCCGCCTCTGGGCGATGCCCTTCCTCTCGAACGTCGAGGATGCGAAGCTCGCGGCGATCTTCGGCCCGCGCTATCTGTGGGGCATCGATCAGGAATTTGTCGGATCGCCGGCGATCCTGCTCGACCTGCTCGCCGAACGCGCGCCCGACCAGGCGACGAAGGAGCTACTCGCCAAATGGCAGGCGAGCGACAAGGCGGCGCTCGACGCGGGGCAGTTCGACAAGATCATGCTGCAGACCGCGACCCCGGCCGATTTCGCCGACCTGCGCGCGCGCTACAGGGGCAGCGTCGAGCTCACCGCCATCGTCGACGCGATGGAGAAGAGCGCGCACATCTATCAGCTCAACGACAGCGGCCGCTATCTCGAGAATAACGAAGTGCGCGCCGCGCTGATGCGCAGCTATTTCCTCCGCGCGCTCGATGGCGAAAAGCCCGCGGCGCCGACGGTGCTGCTCAAGATGGGGCTCAACCATGTCGGCCGCGGTACGACGCCGACCTCGATCTACGACCTTGGCTCGCTGCTCCCCGGCCTCGCCGCCGCGAACGGCAAGACCTCGCTCCACATCGCCTATCTCCCGCTCGCCGGGACGGTGCGCAATATCAAGCCGACGCCGACGACTTTCACCGAAGTCGCGCCGTACAAGGACGAGACGGTCGGCCCGATCCTCGCCGCCGCGGGCATCGCGCCGAACAGCCTGCCCGCGACCGGCCATGTGCTGATCCCGCTCGCACCGCTGCGCCACAAATTGCAGGGCAAGGCGCTGCGCGAGCTGCCCGTCTATTCGCGCTTCACGCTGCTAGGCTTCGATTATCTGGTCACGACGCGCGACGCGAAGCCCGCGACGCATTTCGAGGCACGCTGATCAGCTGCGCGCGCGCGCCTGCCGATAGGTACCGAGCAGCCGCAGCGTCTTGGTCTGGAAATCCAGCTCCTCGAGCGCGCGGTCGATCCGTTCCTCGCCGGGCGCCCCGACGATGTCGGCGTAAAAGGTCGTCGCGGTAAAGCTGCCGCCGACCTGATAGCTTTCGAGCTTGGTCATGTTGACGCCGTTGGTCGCAAAGCCGCCAAGCGCCTTGTACAGCGCGGCGGGGATGTTGCGGACCTCGAAGATGAAGGTCGTCATCAGCGGCACGTCCTGCGGCAGTTCGGCCAGCGGCTCGCGCGCCAGCACGACGAAGCGCGTCATATTATGGTCGGCGTCTTCGATGCCCGTTTCGTGCAGCTTGAGCCCGTACAGGTCGGCGGCGTGCGGCGGCGCCAGCGCGGCAAGCCCGACCTCGTCGCTGTCGGCGACCCAGGCGGCGGCGCCCGCGGTGTCGCTGTGCGCGACGGGGTCGATCTTGTTGCTGCGCAGCCATTTGCGGCACTGGCCCAGCGCCTGCTCATGGCTCATCGCGCGGGTGACGGGGCCAAGGTCGCGACTCATCAGGCCATAGCGGATGCGCAGGAAATGCTCGCCGACGATCGACAGGCCGGATTCGGGGAGCAGGAAATGAATGTCGGCGACGCGGCCGTGCAGGCTGTTTTCGATCGGGATAATCGCGCGGTCGACGCGCCCGTCGCGCACCGCCTCGATCGCATCTTCGAACGAATAACAGGGCAAGGGCAGCGAATTCGGGTCATATTCGCGCGCGGCAAGGTCGCTGTTCGCGCCGGGGGCGCCCTGAAACGCCAGCCCGCGCGCGGGCTCGGCAAGCGCCGCCGCCTTCATCTGGTCGACCAATGCCTGTGCCGAAGCCGAATAACTGCCCATGAGTGCCTTCCCGCGTGAAGGTCGGGCGCATAGCGGCGGCGCGCTTTGTACGCAACCAGCGCAAAGGCCGTTTCATCCCCTTGCGCCGCCGCGTGCTCACCAGTAAGGGAGCGTCCAAATCAAATATGCGCGTCCCATGAGGGGCGCCAGCGAACGGGGCTGCAAAGCATGGACAACCGCAACAATACCATCGCCGGCTGGGTGCTCTTCGCGGGCATCTGTGCGCTGGGCCTGACCATCGGGTCGGGCATGGTGTTCGCCGATCATCCCCCCGAAAAGGAAGGCTATCCGATCGAGGACGCCGAAGGCGGTGCCGGCGGCGGCGCATCGGCCGTACCGCTTCCCAACCTGCTCGCCGCTGCGGATGTCGCGAAGGGCGAGGCGGTGTTCGCGAAATGCGCCGCGTGCCACACGATCAATTCGGGCGGCGCCAATGGCGTCGGTCCCAACCTCTTTGCCGTTATGGGCGATGAAATCGGCCATGGCCGCGGCGGCTTCGCCTTCTCCGACGCGCTCAAGAGCCATGGCGGCACCTGGACCTTCGAGAATATGGATGCTTGGCTCGCCAGCCCGCGCAAATTCGCCAATGGCACCAAGATGTCGTTCGCCGGCCTGTCGAGCGCCGAGGACCGCGCCAACCTGATCGTTTATCTGAACGCGCAGGGTTCGAATCTGCCGCTGCCCGCCGCCGAAGCCGCTCCGGCCGCTGACGCGGTTGCCGCCCCGGCCGAAGGCGCGGCACCCGCCGCCGCCGACAAGGGCGCGGCTGCTGCTCCGGCCGAAGGCGCCGCAGCCGCCCCCGCCGAAGCCAAGAAATAATGCGTCTCGCGCCCGTCGTGCTGGCGGGCGCGCTCGCGCTGGCAGGCTGCGGCAAGGGCGACAAGCCCGCTGCCGGAACCACCGACGCGCCGTCGGGCGCGCCCGCAGCGCCGGTCGAACCGACCGCAGCGATGGGCGAACAGATTTTCAAGCGCTGCGTCGCGTGCCACACGATCGACAAGGGCGGCAACAACGCCATCGGCCCGAACCTTCACGGTGTCGTCGGCCGCGCCGTCGCATCGCACGCAGGCTTCAGCTATTCGTCGGCGATGAAGGCGAAGGGCGGCGTCTGGGACAATGCCGCGCTCGACGCCTATCTCAAATCGCCGATGAAGACGATTCCCGGCACGCGCATGGCCTTTGCCGGCATCCCCGACGATGCTGACCGCAAGGCGCTGATCCTGTACCTCGACGAACAGTCGAAATGATCGCCGCCCCCGCCTTCGCAGGGGCAAGGCGTCCTTATTCCGCCACCTTGGCGTAGAAATCCTGGATGATCGCCCAGGCTTCGTCGGCGGTTTCGACGAAGTGGAACAGCGACAGGTCGCGCGCGCTGATCACGCCTTCCTCGACCAGCGCGTCGAAATTGACGACGCGGGTCCAGAATTCCTTGCTGAACAGCACGATCGGGATCGGCTTGATCTTGCCGGTCTGGATCAGGGTCAGCAGTTCGAAGGTCTCGTCGAACGTCCCGAACCCGCCCGGAAACACGCACACCGCGCGCGCGCGAAGCAGGAAATGCATCTTGCGAAGCGCGAAATAGTGGAACTGGAAGCTCAGCTTCGGGGTCACGAAGCGGTTGGGCGCCTGCTCATGCGGCAGGACGATGTTGAGCCCGATCGAATCGCGGCCTTCGTCGTCGGCGCCGCGGTTCGCGGCCTCCATGATCGACGGCCCGCCGCCCGAGCAGACGACGAAGTCGCGGCAGCCATTTTCGTCGCACGGCACCTGGCTCGCGATCCGCGCGAGGTTGCGCGCCTCGTCATAATATTTCGACTTGGCGGCGAGCCGCTCGGCGATGCGCGTCTCCTCGGGCGTCCGCGCGGCGTCGAGCACCGCCTGCGCCGCGTCGGGCGCGGGGATGCGCGCCGAGCCATAGATGACGAGGGTCGATTCGATCTTCGCTTCGTTGAGCAGCAACTCGGGCTTGAGCAGCTCGAGCTGGAAGCGCACCGGCCGCAAGTCTTCGCGCAGCAGGAATTCGGTGTCCTGAAACGCCAGCCGATAGGCGGGGTCTTGCGTCTGGGGGGTCGATACCGCCTGTTTGGCGAATTGCGCGTCGTCCTTGGCCTTGTGGAAACGCGAACGATGGGGTTGTTTCTCTTCTGTCATTGGCGGACGGCTACCCGCTCCGCGTGACTTTGCCAAGTCGGGGAGCCACAGATCCTCCCTGTGGCCGCAGGCCATGGGGAGGGGGACCGCTTGCGAAGCAAGTGGTGGAGGGGCCAGTGACGTCAGCGCTATTGCCCCTCCGTCAGCGCTTCGCGCTGCCACCTCCCCATCGCTGCGCGACAGGGAGGATCAAATGGTCAGCGGCAATATCCGTTGCCGCTCATATCCATATGGAAGTGGTTGTAGTGCGCCGCGTTATAATCGGGGCTCAACACCGTTCCGAAGCGGCGGCACGCCGATTTGTGCAGCGCGCGGAGGAAATCCTGCGACGGTTTGTCGCCCTTCCACCCGCCGTCGAGCATGATGCGGCGCCCGTCGGCGAGCACGAAGCCCGACACGTCGATCGCATTCGAATAGGCATGCTGCGACAGCCGGCCCGACCGGCCGCCATAGATGTTGCGGCAGCTGTAAGTGCCAAAGGTCTCAATCTTGACGACCTTTTGCCCGAAATATTTCTGCGCCGCCGGCTTCACCGCATATTGCGCCCAGGCCGCGAAATTCCTGGCCAGCGGACAGGTCATCGCCCCCAGCCCCGATGTCGGGGTGCCGATGTCGAGCAGCTTCACCGAATCGATCGAGCTGCACCCGCCGCCATGATCCTGGTTGGGCAGCGGGGTGAACTTCACCCCCGCCTGTTTCAGGTCGACCGCGCATTGCTGTGCCTCGGGGCTGTTGAATGACGGCGCCGTCGTCATTTGCGGGCGTTTCGGCGTGCTCGCTGCGGGGCGCCCATTGTCGCTACGCTTCATCACGTCGGGGCTCCCGAAACAGCCCGAAAGCGACAGCGCCGCGATGGCGGCGACGGCGATCCGGGGCTGGAGGAACGACGCGAAGGACATGGCGTCAATTTACCGACACTATGGTTAACAAGCTCTAAAGCATCGCATCGGCTCGTCGATAATTTCGCCCGGGCGGCGCATTTTGTTTGACAGTTTCTTGTCCGACCCTAAACGCGGCGCCGGGCCACGCGGTCCCAACGCCGCGCGAGCTCTCTGCAAGGAGAGACTATGATGAGTGAAGTGACGACACCCGAATTGCGCCCTGCGCGCGCGTTTTTCTCTTCCGGACCCTGCGCCAAGCCGCCGGTCTGGTCCCCCGAAAAACTCAACACCGAATCGCTGGGCCGCTCGCATCGCGCCAAGATCGGCAAGACGCGCCTGCAGCTTTGCATCGACCTGATGCGCGAGATGCTGCAGCTCCCCGACACCCACCGCATCGGCATCGTTCCGGGTTCGGACACCGGCGCCTTCGAAATGGCGATGTGGACGATGCTCGGCGCCCGCCCCGTCACGACGCTCGCCTGGGAAAGCTTCGGCGAAGGCTGGGTCACCGACGCCGCCAAGCAGCTCAAGCTCGATCCGACCGTCATCCGCGCCGACTACGGCCAGCTTCCCGACCTCAGCCAGGTCGACTGGTCGAACGACGTGCTCTTCACATGGAACGGCACCACCAGCGGCGTCCGCGTGCCCGATGGCAACTGGATCGCCGCCGACCGCGAGGGCCTCTCCTTCGCCGATGCGACCAGCGCGGTGTTCGCCTACGACCTGCCGTGGGACAAGATCGACGTCGCGACCTTCAGCTGGCAGAAAGTGCTCGGCGGCGAAGGCGGTCATGGCGTGCTGATCCTCGGCCCGCGCGCCGTCGAACGGCTCGAGAATTACACCCCCGCCTGGCCGCTGCCGAAGGTGTTTCGCCTCGTCTCGAAGGGCGCGCTCGCCGAGGGCGTGTTCAAGGGCGAGACGATCAACACCCCGTCGATGCTCGCGGTCGAGGATGCGATCTTCGCGCTCGAATGGGCAAAGTCGCTCGGCGGCCTCGACGGGCTGAAAGCGCGCAGCGATGCGAATGCCGCGGCGCTCGACAAGATCGTCGCGGAACGCGACTGGCTCTCCCACCTCGCCGCCGACCCGGCCAGCCGCTCGAAGACCTCGGTCTGCCTGTCGGTCGCCGGCGCCGACGAGGGCTTCATCAAGAAGTTCGCGTGGCTGCTCGAAGCCGAAGGCGCGGCCTATGACATCGCGGGCTATCGCGACGCGCCTCCGGGCCTTCGCATCTGGTGCGGCGCGACCGTCGACACCGCCGATATCGAAGCGCTCGGCCCGTGGCTCGACTGGGCCTACGCCGGCCTGTCGGCCTGACGCCGCCCCTCTACCGTTCGCCCTGAGCTTGTCGAAGGGCCGTTCTTTCTTCGTGCCGTCGCAAAAGAAGTACAGTGCTTCGACAAGCTCAGCACGAACGGATTTTTGAAAGCCATTCCCATGACCGCACCCAAAGTTCTGATTTCCGATAAAATGGACCCCAAGGCCGCCGCGATCTTCAAGGAACGCGGCATCGACGTCGACGTCATCACCGGCAAGACCAAGGACGAGCTGATCGCGATGATTGGCGACTATGACGGCCTCGCCATCCGTTCGGCCACCAAGGTCACCGCCGATGTCCTCGCCGCCGCGACGAACCTCAAGGTCGTCGGCCGCGCCGGGATCGGCGTCGACAATGTCGACATCCCGTCGGCCTCGAAACAGGGCGTTATCGTGATGAACACGCCCTTCGGCAACAGCATCACCACCGCCGAACATGCGATCGCGATGATGTTCGCGCTCGCGCGCCAGATCCCCGAAGCGAACACGCTGACGCAGGCGGGCAAATGGCCGAAGAACGACTTCATGGGGGTCGAGCTCACCTCGAAGACGCTCGGCCTGATCGGCTGCGGCAACATCGGCAGCATCGTCGCCGAGCGGGCGCTGGGCCTCCGCATGAAGGTCGTCGCCTTCGACCCCTTCCTGACCCCCGAGCGCGCGATCGAACTGGGCGTCGAAAAGGCCGATCTCGACACGCTGCTCGCCAAGGCCGATTTCATCACGCTGCACACGCCGCTGACCGACCAGACCCGCAACATCCTGTCGAAGGAAAATATAGCCAAGGCCAAGAAGGGCGTGCGGATCATCAACTGCGCACGCGGCGGGTTGATCGACGAGGCCGCGCTCAAGGATGCGCTCGACAGCGGCCATGTCGCGGGCGCCGCGCTCGACGTGTTCCAGACCGAGCCGCCGGCGGCCGACCATCCGCTGTTCGGTACCCCGAACTTCATCTGCACGCCGCACCTTGGCGCGTCGACCGACGAAGCGCAGGTCAATGTCGCGATCCAGGTGGCCGAGCAGATCAGCGACTATCTCCTCACCGGCGGCATCACCAACGCGCTCAACGTCCCCAGCCTGTCGGCCGAGGAAGCGCCGAAGCTGCGCCCCTATATGAGCCTCGCCGAAAAGCTCGGCAGCCTCGTCGGCCAGCTCGCGCACGACAATCTCGCCAAGATCTCGATCGAGGTCGAGGGTGCGGCAGCCGAGCTCAACCTCAAGCCGATCACCGCCGCGGTGCTCACCGGCCTGATGCGCCGCTATTCGGACGCGGTGAATATGGTCAACGCCCCGCACCTCGCGCGCGAGCGCGGCCTTGATGTCCGCGAAGTGCGTCACGACCGCGACGGCGACTATCACACGCTCGTCCGCGTCACCGTCGCGACCGAGGCGGGCGACCGCTCGGTCGCGGGCACGCTGTTCAGCAACGGCGACCCGCGCCTCGTCGAGATGTTCGGGATCAAGGTCGAGGCCGATCTCGACGGCCATATGCTCTACATCGTCAACGAGGACGCACCGGGCTTCATCGGCCGCATCGGCACCGCGCTAGGCGAAGCAGGCCTCAACATCGGCACCTTCCACCTCGGCCGCCGCGCCGCGGGCGGCGAAGCGGTGCTGCTGCTCAGCCTCGATTCGCCGATGCCCGAACCCTTGCTGTGGCAGCTCTGCCAGCTGCCCGGCGTGAAGGCGGTGAAGGGTCTGAAGTTCTAGGACTTCATTCCCCTCCAGTCCGTGTCGAGTGGACCGGGATGCCGCATCGGGCTCTCTCTCCTCCAGGGTGTGCCGGCACCACTCGACGCGGATGAATCGCACCGGATCGTTGACTCCGGTCGCGACCAGCCTAAGGCCGCACCGATGCCCAAAGCCCCTGCCCTGCTGCCCGAAGGCCTCCGCGACCGCCTGCCGCAACAGGCCGAGGCCGCCTCGCGCGTCACCCGCGCGCTCGTCGATGCGATGCGCGCACATGGCTATGGCCGCGTCTCGCCGCCGCTCGCCGAGTTCCGCGAGACACTCGGCGGCGACGATGATCGCTCGTCCCGCGACCTCCTCCGCTTCACCGACCCCGTATCGCAGCGCACCCTCGCGCTGCGCCCCGACATCACGCGTCAGGTCGGCCGCATCGCGACCTCGCTGCTCGCGCATGCGCCGCGTCCGTTGCGCCTCTGCTACGCCGGGCAGGTCGTCAAGCTGCGCGCCAGCCAGCTCCGCCCTGCGCGCGAGATGCTCCAGGTCGGCGCCGAACTGATCGGCAGCGACAGCGTCGCCGCGGCGCGCGAAATCGTCACCGTCGCGATCGACGCGCTCGACGCCGCCGGCATCGGCCCCGTCACGATCGACTTCACCCTGCCCGATGCGGTTGACCTGCTCGCCGCCTCGCTGCCCGTCGCGGCCAGCCTCGACACGCTGCGCGACGAACTCGACGCCAAGGATGCCGGCGCGCTCGTCCGTATCGGTGCCGCCGCCTATCTGCCTTTGCTCCGCGCCACCGGCCCCTTCGATCAGGCGATCGCCGACCTGCGCGCCTTCGACACCGGCGGTGTTCTGACAAGCCGCATCGACGCGCTCGAAGCCATTGCCGCGCCGGTCCGCGACCGCGTCTCGCTGACGCTCGATCCGACCGAACGCCACGGCTTCGCCTATCAGAGCTGGTTCGGCTTCCAGATCTTCGTCCCCGGCCAGGGCGACGCGATCGGCCGCGGCGGCGGTTATGCGATTCCGGTCGGCGAGGATCATGAGGAATCGGCGGTCGGTTTCTCGCTCTACCCCGACCCGCTGATCGACGACGGCCTCGGCACCGAGGACGACGCCGAACGCCGCCTCTTCCTGCCGCTCGGCCATGACGCCGCGCTCGCCGCCGGCCTGCGCGCCGACGGATGGCAGACCGTGGCCGCGCTGTCGGACGGCGATGACGCCCGCGCGCTCGGCTGCGGCTACCGCCTCAGCGCCGACGGTCCCGTCGAGGCCTGAGGCCCACCCCCAATCCGTTTGTGTCGAGCGAAGTCGAGACACGCCGACCGCCGGCGCGGCGCCAGACGCATCTCGACTTCGCTCGATGCGAACGGGGTTCAAAAATGCCGCCTAGAAATCGGCCTTGCCGAAGCGCGGCACGCCCTGATTGATCCCCGGCGGATCGAGCACCGTCACATCGAGTTCCACCGGCTCGCCGATCCAGTGCGCGAGCGTCGTATGATCGGCGAGATCGTCGTCGGTCAGCGGATGCACCAGCGCGCGCAGCCCCGTCGCCTCGATCGCGGCGACCACCGCGGGCACTGCGCTGCCGAGGAAATGCACCTCATATTGTGCGATCGGATGCGGCCCGACACCGCCCTCGGTCATCGACCCCACGAACAGGATTGCCGGATCGCGCCCGAAATCCTCGCGCAGCGCCGCCGCCACGGAGCGTTCGGCGGCGTCATAATAGATATGCGCATGATAGGGCGCGGTCGGGTCGGTCATGACAGCATCTCGTCCATCGTCACCCCGGACCTGATCCGGGAGCTGCCCCCCTTGAACGCAAAGGCGGGTCGAAGGTCAAGACCGGGATTCTTCTCCCCCGCCCGGCGATCATTTCGAACGCCTCGGCGAACATGAAGCCGATGCAGCGGAACGATCATTGCGAGCAGCGGTTGTCGAGATACCGAAAATATAATCGAGGGCGGGTCGCCCTCGTTGCCGGAGAGAGAGAAAATGAAAAAGCTTCTGAAGATTTTCGCCATCAGCGGCTCGATCCTGGTCCTGTCTGCTTGCAACGCTGTTCAGGGCGCTGGAAAGGACGTTGAGTCCGTGGGCGACTGTGCCGATGGTGTGAAGGGCAACTGCTAGAACACCCGCTTCAACCACGCATCGACCGTCGCGGTCGGCGCGTAGCTCGGGTCGCCCAGTCGCCGGTTGATCTCGGCATGGCCCTGCAGTCCCTCGCCGGGGAAGCTGCCATGTTCGACCTTGCTGCCGCCTGTCTCGAGCGCGGCGCCAAGCGCCTTCGCCTGCCGCACCCCGTCGGGACGCTGGACATAGAGCAGCAGAAACGCCGGTGCATTGGGCGCGCTCGCTTGCAATGTCGGCGACAGCTTCGCCTGCCGCGCCGCGTCGCTCCCGAAGGCCTGCGCATAGGTCTTCTGCATGATCGGCGGCCCTTCCTTCATCTGCGTCGGCACGTCATAAGCCGCACCATCGATCGGGATCACCCCCGCGATATCGGCGAAGGACAGCCCCACGCTCTTCAGATAACGCTCGTCGGTCCCCACCAGCGCGACCAGATGCGCTCCCGCGCTATGCCCCATCAACACGATACGACGCCGGTCGATGCCGAGAGTGTCGGCGCGATCGACCAGCGCCTTGACCGCGCTTGCAACGTCGGTCGCCTGTTGCTCGACCGTCGCATCGGGAACGAGGCGATAGTTGATCGACGCAAAGGCATAGCCCGCAGCGGGATAATGCACCGGCTTATACTGGCCCGTCGCATTGTCCTTGCTGCCGCGCTTCCATCCGCCGCCGTGGACGAATACGACCAGCGGCGCGGGTTCCTTCGCATCCTTGGCACGCCAGACATCGAGCATCTGCAGGGCATCGCTACCATATGCGATCGTCTCGCTGCCCGGCGCCTTCGGCCCCTCGTCGGCGCCCATCCGCTGCGCGATCCGGTCGCGCAGCCGCTCGCGCGCCTCGGCAAAGGGGCCGGGAACGATCAGGCTCGCTGCCACGAATGCAGCCAGCGCCGCTCCCGTTATCAACCGCTGTTTTCGCATCGTCCACAATCTCCGCTTTCCCCGGCGGCAGCATATCTAGCCCGAAATTGTCGCAAATCCGTCCCACCAAGCTTGCCTCTGCGGCCAAATCCGCTAAGGCCGCGCCGGGTCAAACGCCGGTCGTTTCGGGGCCCAGTTCAGCAGGACAGCATCATGGCAAATGTCACCGTCATCGGGTCGCAATGGGGCGACGAGGGCAAGGGCAAGATCGTCGACTGGC